>ERZ773013.15-NODE-15-length-107088-cov-6.671363_pt1 | contig 107088 bp, 78 predicted proteins | sample MGYA00511670_ERZ773013 | MGnify/ENA primary metagenome ERZ773013 (study PRJEB29015, sample SAMEA2738120) | human oral metagenome | biome: human oral; feature: human-associated habitat; material: saliva | place: China | collected 2257 ... | reverse complement strand
ATACTTTCCGGAAACCTACAGGTCAATCCGTGAAAATCCGCGATTCCGGACACACATTTTGACCCTTAACCCCCACTTACCTAATACGCTTATGGCATGGACCAAAGCGCAGGCATCAGCCGAGAGCTATTTAAAGCTCTAATTAAAGCGACGCTGGCAGCAGTACTCGGGATCGCGGTGGTCAGTGCCATCGCCTGGGGCAACAATTTTTATCAGCGAGTTGAAAAAACCAAATTCGACAACGCCCCCATCCTGTACACAAACTTACAGTACAGCGCTTACGCCACCGCTGAGCGCAACCTAAACGTCACCGAAGACGTCACCATACGCATCAAAGACACCCGCAGCTACTCGCAAATGTTCCAGCTCTACGAGCTAAAACAAGGCCAGCAGCTAAAAGACGTAACAGTCACGGACCTAGACAACAACCAGGAGCTGACCAAAAGCAGCTTCACAGACCCCTCCTCCATCTCAAGCACAAAAGAATGGGACGAGCAGTACGCCGGCAAAACCTATGTGCGCATAGCCGACACCTCCACCGACTACAACGGGCAAACCGTCAACTACCCCACCAAAGTTGAGATCGGCTGGAACATTAAACGCACCAGCTCCGCCTCCGACCTGCGCTACCGCATCACCATGCGCTTCACCGGCGGCGGGGAGCTGACCAACGACATAGTCAAAACCCTGTGGAGCCCCATCTCCGACAAAAACACGGTGCCCATTAAACACCTCAGCATCGACTTCTCTATGCCCGAGCAAGTCCCAGCCAAACGCACCTGGATGTGGCTGCACTACGACGGCGTCGCTACCGGCACCCCAGGCGGCGCCCCCACCACCAACTACACCATTCCCGGAGACCCCCAAGCCGCCTCCCGACGCCACTACAAAGCCGACTTTGTTAAAGGCGGAAAATCCGTAACCCTGGCCTATATGTGGGATGCCAGCGCCATTTCCGGCTACACTCCCACGGCCACGCCAGCCCAGCGTCAGCAAGCCATCGACGAGGCCATCAAAACCCGCCTACCCCAAGAGCGTCCCTGGTGGCTTGACTGGCTGATCCCCGCCGGCTTTGGCCTATGCGTGCTGATAGCCGCAGCGGGGCTGTACGGCGCATTCACCTCGCGGCGCGCCGCCCAGGCACAGTTTGTCGTGCCCGACATGCTGGTGACTCAAATGCCTAACCTGTCGCCGGCAGTAATCGCAGAATTTTCTGGCCACGTCTTCCCCAGCAAAGCTAAACAAAAGAACCGGCGTACCCGCCAGCTAACCAGCACCCTGCTGTCCCTGACCAACGCCGGACTGGTTAACGTCTGTCCAGGAGACGCCCAAAGATACCGCTACCTGGATCTTCGCGTGGCAAACGCACAGCAGGTGGCGCAGGCGGCCCGCTCCGGCCCACCGCTACAGCACGGGCAGTGGACCATTGCGCTAACCGGCAAACAGGCCGGCAGGCTTTACCCCAGCCAACAGGCATTACTGGCTGCGCTATTTATGATTTCGAATAAATTGCGAGCCAGCCAATTCGATTTAGCGCAAATGCGTGCGGTACTTAAAAACAATGAGTCCACAAGCAGTGGTATGCGTAAATTCGCTAGAGCAGCCGACAAAGAATATAGCTCAGCTAATTTACGCACCAGCTGCGGGGGACTAGCCAACACTTGCAGCATGTTTTTATGGCTGACCATTTTTACGTTCAGCCTCTACAGCGTGGCCCACTACAACCACTGGGTGTGGGCCGTGCCCGGCTTCTGCTTCATTGCCGCCTTCATGCACTCATACAACGTAAGTACCTGCTACACCCAGCGCGGTCTGATAGTTGGCGGACAAATGCGGGCCTACTGCGCCTACCTAACCAACAGCGCCATGTACGCCCCCACCACCCCGCAGCAGTACCGCAGCGACCTAGCCAATGCGGCCGCCGTCGGTATGGCCGCCAAGGTGCAAGACGCCCTAGTGCCGCTGGGCGCCCAAATGATGGCCAGCCAGCAAGTGGCTTACAGCTGGGACGACTCCGGCCCGGACCTATACAACCTAGACCTGACCCGCGACCTAGACTATGGCTTCCAGCCGGTAACCAGCGCGGTGGTGTGGCAAACCAGCAGCTCGGTCAGCTACAGCTCCTCCTCGTCCAGCTCCGGCGGCTTCAGCAGCTCCAGCAGTTATGGCGGCGGCAGCTTCGGGGGGCGCTAGTTCGGGGGACGCTAACGACGACGCCGGCCCCGGGCGGTGCTTGGGCGGCCCTGGGTGGGGCGCGCGGGATTGGCGACGGCCCCGGGTGAGCGGGCGGGACGCGCGGGGCCGGCCTCCTGGGCAGGGCTGCTAGTGTGGTGAGCGACACTAATAGCTAAATATAAAGTGATAGTGGTTGCTGAAAGTGAGCTGAGAGTCGGTATTGGGCTCATAAAGGCAATAGACTGGCCGAATGAACGATCAGCCCACTACTCCAAGCCCGGACGCTGACGCCTATTTAGATCCGGAAGACGACGTCACCCCCGTGCGTGGCACGCGTTTTCCAATTACTTTGTCAGAGCCGAACAGTAGGCAGGATTCAGCTGCTAAACCCTCAGGCTCTGGCGCTAAGCCCTCGGGTCCTGGTGCTAAGCCCGACGCCGCTGCTCAGCAGAGTGGTTGGGTAGCCCCGTCAGGTGCCTCAGCCCCGGCAACTGCAGGGACAACGCAAGGCCCGGCGTCGTCGCAAGGTGCCCAGGCAGGCGTCCAAGCGGCGTCGTCGCAGGCAGACACGGCAGCACCGGCACTAGAAACCCCCCAGGTGCGCACCCGCGAGCAGCTGCGGGCCGTGCTGGGCCTACCCTCGCGCCTGCCTTCGCGAGTAGTGACCCGCAACGGCTGGATCGCCACCGTGGTGACTACCCTGATTGCCGCCTTCACGCGCCTGTGGAACCTGGGCAGCCCCCACGAAATCATGTTTGACGAGACCTACTACGTCAAAGATGCCTACTCGATCTGGCATCTGGGCTATGAGGGCACCTGGGCACAAAACGCCAACGCCAGTTTTGTGCGCGGTAATTTCTCCACGCTCAGCCCCGAGGCGTCCTTTGTGGTGCACCCGCCGCTAGGTAAATGGCTGATCGCCACCGGTATGGAGCTGACCGGGCCGGCCTCCAGCTGGGGTTGGCGCCTGGCAGTGGCCCTAGCGGGTATTGCCACCGTGTTCCTGCTGTGCCGCCTGGTGTGGCGACTGTTCCCCTCACCGCTGCTGGTGGGTCTGGCGGGATTGTTCCTGGCTATCGACGGCGTGGGTATCACCGAGTCACGTATTGGCCTGTTGGATGGGTTTATTGGCTTCTTCGCCCTGGCCGCTGTCTACTGCATTGTGCGTGACCGCCAAAGCCAACGCGAACGCATCGCACGCCTGCTGGAAGGCACCGCTGAAGGGGCCCTGGCCCCCAAGGCCGGCTGGCGCCCCTGGATGATTAGCGCCGGCGTGCTGCTGGGCTGTGCCTGCTCAGTTAAATGGTCGGGCCTGTACCTGCTGGCCACTATCGGCATTATGACCGTGATCTGGGACGGCACCGCGCTGCGTGCTGTTAAAGCCAAGGTGTGGAAGCTGGAAACCCTGGTTTCACGAGGCTGGGGTAACTTTATGCGGCTTGTGCCCGTGGCAGGGGTGACCTACCTGCTTAGCTGGTTTGGTTGGTTCATGAACCCCAGCGCCTACAAGCATGGCTGGGCGGCAGCTGAGCGCGCAGCTGGACGCGGCTCCTGGCTGCCCGATTCGATCGCGGACTTTATCGAATACCACCGCGCCATCTACGAATTCCACGTGGGCCTATCCACCCCCCACAGCTACATGGCTAAGCCCAGCGGCTGGCTGCTACAGATGCGACCCACCTCCTTCTACTGGCAGTCCAATGACACCTTGGGAGCCGACGCCTACCAGTGCGACACCCGTAACTGCGTGAGGGCTATCACCTCAATCGGTAACATCCCGATCTGGTGGGCGGCTTTCGTGGCAGTATTTGCGGTGGTTGCCTATGTGGCGCTTAAGCGCGACTGGCGCGGCTGGGTGGTGCTATCTGGTTACATTGGCCTGTACCTGCCCTGGTTCATGTACTGGGACCGCACTATTTTCACTTTCTACACGGTAGCTTTCGTGCCGTTCGTGGTTTTGGCGCTGACTGTGGCGCTGGGCTGGGGAATTGGCTTGCTCGACGGCGACGGCGTGGTTACGGCTGGTTCTGGTGGCTCTGCCGGGTCTGGCTCCGCTGGGGCTACTGGTTCTGCGGGGGCTACTGGAGCTGACGCCTCTGCCGGCTACGCAAGCGACGACGTCGCCACCAAGGAGACGAACGCTCAAGGCGACTTGAAAGACAAACTGGGTGCCTACCTTGGCGGGGGACAGGTGCTGGGCAAGGACTATGAGCCCTCAATGTTCATGGGCCTGATACTGACCGGCATTATTGCGCTGGCGGCGGTTGTGTTTGCCTTCCTGTGGTGGCCGATATGGACCGCGCAGGTAGTGGACTACAACTTCTGGCTCTGGCACATGCTGTTTAAGAGCTGGATCTAAGCCGGCTGCACTGTTGTTTGCAGGTACAGTCTGTGAATGCAGGCAAAATCTGTAAGTACAGGCATGATCTACAAATACAGGCAAAATCGTCCGTCGCCTATGATTTAAACGCATATTTTTATAGGTGAAGGATGATTTTGCCTGTATCTAAAAGGGGAAGGTTATATGGCGCCCAATCAAGAAGTGCCAAGCCCTGCTGCAAGTGAGTTGGAGGCTCCCGCCGCCGGCTCGCTGGGCGAGCCTGCGTCGTCGGCCCCTGCCAGCGAGGCAGAGCAAACACTGCCTGCCAACTCTGCGCCCGGCCCTGCGCAGGGCCTTGACCTGGCCGAATACGCCCCCGCTCGGGGCACAATCACCCTGGCCGCAACCCCTATCGGCAACCGTGGTGACGCCTCGCCGCGCCTGATGGCCGCCCTGGCCCTGGCCGACGTCGTCGCCGCTGAAGACACCCGCCGCGCCCTGAATCTGGCCCAGCGCCTAGGCGTGAAAATTGGTGGCCGGCTGCTGGCCTTCCATGAACACAACGAGCGCGAACGCTCCGGGCAGCTGCTGCAGGCCGCGCGCGGCGGTTCCAGCGTGCTGATGATTTCCGACGCCGGTATGCCCTCGGTTTCCGACCCAGGATTCCGCCTGGTCAACGCCGCTATCGACGCCGACGTGCCGGTTACCGTGGCCCCCGGACCTTCCGCAGTGCTCACCGCACTGGCGCTATCAGGCCTGGCCAGCGACCGTTTCAGCTTTGAAGGGTTCCTGCCGCGCAAAAGCGGCGAGCGTGCCCGGCTACTAAGCTCACTGGCCAACGACGCCCACACCCTGATTTTCTTCGAATCCCCCCGACGTGTCCACGAAACCTTAACTGACCTGGCCAAAGCTTTCGGTGGGCAGCGCCGTGCGGCACTGTGTCGGGAACTGACCAAAACCCATGAAGAAGTACTGCGCGCCAGCCTAGATGAGCTGGTGGCGGCCACCGCCGAGGGGGCGCGGGGAGAAATTGTGCTGGTAGTTGCCGGCTCCACGGGGGCTAGTGTCGGCGTCGAACAGGTAGTAGACCAGGTGCTGACCCTAGCTGACCAGGGCCTACGTCTCAAACAGGCGGCCGCGCAGGTGGCCCAAACCCACGGCCTGCGCAAGAATGAGCTGTACCAGGCGGCCCTGGCTGCCCGCGAAAACTAAATACTTTGGCTGGGGAGGGCGGCGCCACGCTTCTGGCGAGGACGCAGCTTGCCGGCCCGGCCTGGCCAGCGCCACACGCCCGGCCTGGAACTTGCCAGCGTCACGGCCCGGTTGAGCTGCTGATCGCCCGGCTAGCCCGGCCAGCCTGGTCGGCCACCGGCCTTCAAAGACCTAAGGGAAAAACCGCAACCATAGGGAGAAGAAAATGACTCGAGCACTAATCGTGGTAGATGTGCAGCCCACATTCTGCGAGGGCGGGGAGCTGCCCATCGTGGGAGGTAACGCCGTCGCCGAGCGCGTGGCCGCCTACGTGCCCGCACACCGCAAGGAATACGCGCTGGTGGCAACCACTCAGGACTGGCACATTGACCCGGGCACGCACTTTAGCGACCAGCCCGACTTCGTGGACACCTGGCCCAAGCACGGCGTGGCCGGCACTGCTAACGCGCAGCTGCACCCGGCGCTGGCGGACCTGGCCCCGGACGCTTCGGTTAAGAAGGGCCAGTACGCGGCGGCCTACTCTGGTTTTGAGGGGGTCGACGACGCCGGCGTGGGCTTGGACCAGCTGCTTAAGGATGCCGGGGTGGACAGCCTAGACATTGTGGGCCTGGCGCTATCGCACTGCGTGCGCGACACTGCGCTGGACGCCGCTTCCAAGGGCTACCAGGTGCGAGTGCTGACCAACCTGACCGAGCCGGTCAGCCCCGAGCTGGGCGAGGCCGCCAAGGCCAAGCTGGTTGAGGCTGGCGTGGAGCTGGCCGAGGCCGAGTAAGGCTCAGGTTAAGGGGCAGGTTAAGGCTCAAGTTAAGGGCCAAGCGAGGTTGAGCGGGGCCGAAGGCTACTAGCCCAGGCCACTGCTCACAAATACTGAAAAATCGTCCGTTCCCTATAAAACCCCATGGATTTTTAATAGGGAACGGACGATTTTGTATGTATCTGTATCTGTAGTGAGCGCTAGTTGTAGCGGTTGGCGGCCTCGGTGGTGCTGATTACTCGGGTCGGATCCGTGTACATGGCATCCACAGGACGCTGGTCAGTCTCCTCAACTTCCTCATTGGCGCCAGCCTGCTGAGAGGCGTCTGGCTGAGAAGCAGCTGTCTTAGAAACCGGGTTGGCCGGCTCGAAAACCACCTGGGTGGTGTCAGTCGGGCTGGCGATAACCCGCGTGTCATTCGTAGGCTGCAAAGGCTGAGTAGGCCTGCCAGGCTGGTTCGGGTGCTCCAACTGGCTAACCCCAGGCACCTGAGCGGGTTGTTGCACCGACTGTGCGGGCTGTACCGGCTGTGCCTGACCATATCCCTGGGGTACCTGACCATATCCCTGGGGTACCTGACCATATCCCTGCCCGGGCTGTGCGGGCCGGCCGTAACCCTGCGGGGCTTGAGCGGCGCTTGGCACAACGCTTGGCTGTGTCTGCGGCTGCGGCTGCGGCTGCGGCTGGGTGAGGTAGGGGTTTAGCGGCTGGGTGGCCTGCTGGCCGTAGACCTCGATGGGCTGACCCGGCTGCACATTCTGGCCGGGCTGCGCCTGCGCGGTTATATAGGGGTTAGCCTGCGGTTGTGCGGGCTGGGCTGACTGGGCGTAGCTCTGCGGCTGGGCCGGTTGCGACGCCGGAGCCTGCTGAGCCTGTGCGGTCACGTAAGGGTTAGCCTGAGGGTGTGCAGGTTGCCCGTTCTGACCGGACTGCGCTTGCGCAGTCACGTAAGGGTTTGGCGCCTGCGGAGCAGAGTGCGCGCTCGCGGCCTGCGCACTGGAGTTAGAACTCTGTGCAGAAGCCTGGCTTTGAGCGGCCGGGGAGGACTGTGCCTGGAACGCCTGTGCCTGGGAGGCCTGTGCTTGGGCCGCCCACTGCCCCTGGGGTGCACCCCACTGAGGTGCGGCGGCGGCAGCAGTACCTGCGGCGCCAGCGCCCGCAGCAGCCCACTGGGACGCCGCAGCAGCGTCCGGCCCCTGGGACGCAACCCCCTGTGCCTGGAAGCCCAAAGGCGCCTGGCCCGGCGTCGTCGGCACATAACCGTTAAAAGCCCCGGAGCTAGCCGAAGCGCTATCCCCACCCTGCGCGGGCAGGCCATCTGTGAAGTTGCGGCGGGCCTTAAGTTTGCGGATAAGCGCAATGACCCCAAAAATGCCTAGCCCCAGGCCCACCAAGCCAAGGAAAGCACCAGCGCCCACAAAGATGCGGGCGTAAATCAAGTCATTACTAGAGGTGACCGTGGTGGTGTCGGTGATGTCGGCGATAGCAAAAACATCGGCACGGTCAAGGTTGGGGTTAGAGCAAGCAAAAGAGTAGCTGCCCGACTTATTGGGGCTGAAAGTCGCCACCTTGTAGTAGCTCCTGTTCAGCTGAAGCTCTTCGCTGGAGTTTGCGTTGGTTACCGTGGGGCTATAGCCATCGGGGCCAGACACCACGCAGGAGGTTTTGCGAGCGGAATCCAACTTCGTTGAGGCAGCATAGAAAGCGTAAGTCCGGTTGGCCTCAAGCTGGGCACTCTTGGATGTGCCCGGAGAAAAAGATGACAAAGACGGCAGCGTGGCGTCGGTAAGGTTCAGTGAGGCCAGGCCCGCGCCCACCGCCAAAGTGATTAGCCCTAAAACCAGCCAGAAGACTGACAGCCCCAGGCCAGGCTTGCCGATCAGGCTTTTCTGGTTCGTGGGCGGCAAAATCCCGGCGTTTTGCCCCGGGGAGGCCCAGGTTGTGGCCGCGCTGGGGGCACTTTGCGGGTTCGGGCCGCTGGCGGAGCTGTAACTGGTGCTAGCGGAGCCGTACGGTCCTGGATTGAACTGGTTGTCCGGCATGTTAAATCCTTAATTCGGTTGCTGTTCTAAGCCTAGCTGAATAGGTGCCGGGCTCGGCGTTTTACGTGGCTGGTGACGACGGCGCCCATGCTGGTTGCGTTATCTGCGGGGGCGACGACGGCGCAGCTGGCGTGGCACGTCAAAGCAGCTGGCGTGGCACGTCAAAGTTTTGTAGGCCGATACTCGGGTGAGGCGGTGGCTGTGGGGCCTGCTGATGCTGGCGCGGGCATGTATGCGGGCAGAGGCGCGGGAAACTCAGCCTGCAGCTGGCGATGCTCTTTAGAGGCGTGCCAAATGTTACGAATACTCGCAACTATTAAAGCTGTCCCCAATAAAATCATGACTGCGCTAATGATTACCAGAAAATAGCCAAGAAATAGTTCTATTTGAGTCTTAGCGTAATAGTTGTCTGTAGTGTCGGCTACAGCAAAAGAGTGCGAACCGTTTAAATCAGGGTTAACGCAGGAAAAACTGTAAGTACCGGTTTTACCTGCAGAGACCCTGCCAAGTTTGTAGTAACCATCAATGTCAAGCTCGCTGTCTACCGGGCCTGCCATGATGGATGCCTGGTAGTCTTCAGGGCCTGAGATTACACAGCTGGTTTTGTCGGCTATAGTCTGAATGTTGGTTTTAATGTAGAGATAGTACTCTTTATTGTTGTCTAGGTAAACACTTTTGGGGTTGCCTGCAGAGAAAGTATTTAGGTTTGGTGCGGTTATAGTTGGCAGATATAAAGTCGGGACGAGGCTGAAACTCGCAATAATTATTAGCCTGGAAAATATGATAATTATTTCAGCCCATAATGGACGAGGCGGTGGCGTAGCTCTTCCTAGGGTTTGTAGTTCTTTCTGGGGTTGCAGATATGTTGGCCCGAAGCTGGCTGGGGCGTGAATGTTTTTAGCGTTGGGGCTGGCGTAGATGTGAGCGAATGGGTCGCTGTCTGCTGCAGCTAGGTTGGCGGCAGCTTGAGGCTGGCTAGCGGGCATGACTAATCCTTAAATCGGTTGCTGATACAACCCTAGCGGAATAATCAGTGTGCCTAGAGCTGCCTGGTAGGGGGTTAGTACCCTTGACAACTAACTTAAACAGTGCCTTGCAGTGATCGCTTGTATGCGCGTGAACGGGCTGCGTTACGAAGGCCCCTGAAAATAAGATTTAGGGTGCCCGCAGATATTAGCAGTAGTCCGGGTAATGCAATGGTTGAAGCATAAAAAACTATGATCCGGTTATAGCATATTTCTGACGAAATATTGTTAAGCCTAGGAAATGCGGTGGTTTCAGCTATAATAAATGACTTATATTTTGATTCACTTTGGTCTGTGCAGAAAAACTTGTAGGTGCCAGACTTTGTGGGGCGCACTTGTTCAAAGTCATGATAGAATTCTACGAATGAATCATGTTCGTTAGGTTCCCAGGTTTCTGCGGGTAAGTTATTTCCTTTTGAGTCTACTATAGAGCAATGTGGGGAATCATATTCATGCTCAGTGTATAGGGTATAGGTTTTGTTGGCCTCAAGATAGATACTCTTAGTGATGCTCCCCTCGAAAGTAGTGGACGCAGGAATGTCTGTTCTACCAAAGTACGGTTCAGCTATTACTATGCCCAGTATGAGCGGGAATAACCCGAAAATAATCATGAATACTGAGCTGTCGCAGTACCAGAAACAATCTGAGATGCGTCGCCAAAGTGTTTTTGGCTCATTTGCTTCGGCCGCTTCTGGCTCAATCTCAGGGATTGTGTCCATTAGGGCATCGAATAGTTCGTCGATATTATCCGGCACACTTCTAGGTGCCTTGCTAGCTGCGTTGCTCGCGCTTGCATCAATTTTTTCGTCACTGGCCATAGTGAATCCTTAAAACTGTGTGCTTGGGCAGAGTCTAACCCAAACCCTGAGCCCATGTGCACATTTAAAGCCGCCGGGCGCCGTCGCCAAAACAGCGGGGCAGACAAGAACGCGGCGCAAGCAAAACGCAAAGCCGCCGGGCGCCGTCGCTGCCAGGGCACCAAACCGGGCGCCGTCGCCGGCAAGGCCAGCGCTTACCAGGCGGCGCAAGCAAAATATCGGTTCGGGCAAATCAGGCCAAAGCCAGTAAACTAGGGGCCATGACGCACATTCTTTCAGCTGTTGCCTGGCCCTATGCGAACGGGCCACGCCACATTGGCCACGTAGCCGGTTTCGGTGTCCCCTCAGACGTTTTCTCCCGCTACATGCGAATGGCTGGCTATGACGTGCTCATGGTCTCCGGCACTGACGAGCACGGCACCCCCATCCTGGTGGCCGCCGACGAAGCTGGAGTTAGCGCCCGCGAGCTAGCAGACGAAAACAACCGCCTCATTGTTGAGGACCTGGTTGCCCTGGGTCTGTCCTATGACCTATTTACCCGCACCACCACCGGTAACCACTACCGGGTTGTGCGTGAAATGTTCGAGGCCGTGCGCGACAACGGTTACATGATTGAGCGCACCACCCGCTCAGCCATCTCACCCTCCACCGGCCGCACCCTGCCCGACCGTTACATTGAAGGCACCTGTCCTATCTGTGGAGCCGACGGCGCCCGTGGCGACCAGTGCGACAACTGCGGTAACCAACTCGACCCCACTGACCTGATTAACCCCCGCAGCCGCATCAACGGCGAAACCCCCAAGTTCATCGAATCCAACCACTGGTTCCTGGACCTGCCGGCGCTAGCCGACGCCCTAGGCGAGTGGCTAGATGAGCGTGAAGCCTCGGGCACATGGCGCCCCAACGTCATTAAGTTCTCCCAGAACATCCTCAAGGAAATCCGCCCGCGCGCCATGAGCCGCGACATTGACTGGGGTATCCCGATCCCCGGCTGGGATGACCAGCCTGGCAAGCGCCTATATGTGTGGTTCGATGCCGTAATCGGCTACCTGTCTGCCTCCATCGAGTGGGCGCGCCGCAGCGGCGACCCCGAGGCCTGGCGCCAGTGGTGGAACAACCCCGACGCCCTGACCTACTACTTCATGGGTAAAGACAACATTGTCTTCCACTCCCAGATTTGGCCCGCCGAGATGCTGGCCCAAAACGGTAAGGGCTCACGCGGCGGCGACCACAACCCCTTCGGTCAGCTAAACCTGCCCACCGAGGTGGTTTCCAGCGAGTTCCTCACCATGGAGGGCAAGAAGTTCTCTTCCTCCCATGGCATTGTGATTTATGTGCGTGACGTGCTCAGCCGCTACCAGGCTGACGCGCTGCGTTACTTCATCTCCATTGCCGGCCCGGAAACCGCTGACGCTGACTTCACCTGGGCTGAGTTTGTGCGCCGCACCAACTCTGAGCTGGTGGCTGCCTGGGGTAACCTGGTCAACCGCACCGCCTCCATGATCCACAAGCGTTTCGGGCAGATCCCCGAGCCGGGCGAGTTCACTTTCGAAGACCGCTCGCTGCTATCTGAGGTGGAGCGCGGCTTTAAGACCGTGGGTGACCTGATCATGCATCACCGCCAAAAGGCCGCCCTGAGCGAAGCCATGCGCCTGGTGGGTGAAGCCAACCGCTACATCGCCGAGACTGAGCCTTTCAAGCTCAAGAGCGAAGACCAGCAGGAGCGCCTACGCACCATTCTGTTCGTGTTGGCCCAGGTGGTGGCTGACTTGAACCTGATGCTCAGCCCCTTCCTGCCGCACGCCGCTAACGACGTCGACCGCGTAATGGGTGGGGACGGCCAGATCGCCCCCATGCCGGTAATTGAGGAAGTAACCGAGCTGGACCCGCAGGTGCTGCCGGCAGACTTCGCTGGCCGCAAGTCTTACCCGATCATCACCGGTGACTACACCAGCGCCCCCACCTGGCAGCGTCACGCAGTCACCCCGGGCACGCCCGTAGGCAAGCCCACCCCGGTGTTTGTGAAACTGGATGAAGCCATCATTGAGCAGGAGCTGGCCCGTTACGCCGGGCAGGTGCCCGACGACGTCACCGGCGCCTGAGCTGCTTAGAAACTAACTGTGCCCTTGGCGCTAGCCGCAACTGGTAGCGCCGAGGGCACACGCATTTAACTTGCGCCCTTAACCGGGGGCTGCCCTCATCTATCAGGGAGAACAAAGTGTCTAAACGTAAGCCGCGCGATTGGCCGGCGCTGGAAAATATTGCCCGCCTGCCGCAGGCGGTTATGGATAACCACACCCATTTGCCGATTTCGCCCACAGAGGGCCCGGGGGCGGCGGCTGCTTCAGGCCCGCTTAGCGCCGCGCAGCTGGTGGAGCGGGCCCAGGCAGTGGGGGTGGACCGCATGATCACTAGCGCCTGTGAGCTGCCCGCTTTTGCGCCGTCGCTGGAGCTGGCCCGACAGCTGCCGGGGGTGAAGGTGGCGCTGGCGATTCACCCTAATGAGGCGGTGCTGCATGCGGGCGTCAGCGAGGTGGGCCCTGATGGTTTACAGCCGCGTTTTGAGGCGCACCATGGCGCATATGATCTCGACGCCGCCTTGGCCCAGGTGGAGCGGGCCTGCCGCGAAAACCCCGAAACTGTGGTGGCGGTGGGGGAGACCGGCATGGATTTGTTCCGTACCGGCCCGCGTGGGAGCGTGGCGCAGCGGGAGTCTTTCCGCGCCCATATCGCTCTGGCTAAAGAGCTGGGTTTACCGTTGCAGATCCATGACCGCCAGGCTCACCGTGAGTGCATTGAGGTTTTGCTTGCCGACGGCGCCCCTGAGCGCACGGTTTTCCACTGCTTTAGTGGGGATGAGGCTATGGCCCAGGTGTGCGCTGAGCACGGCTGGTATGCCTCAGTGGCGGGGCCGGTGACTTACAAATCTAACCGGGAGCTGCGCGCCGCAATTGCGGCGATGCCACAGCAGTTACTGCTGATAGAAACCGATGCCCCCTACCTGCCGCCCACCCCTTACCGGGGTATGCCTAATGGCTCTTACCTGTTGCCAGTGACGTTAACCGCCTTGGCGCAGCTGCGCCAGCTGAACCTAGAGCAAATGTGCCAGCTGGTTAACCGCAACAGCCACGAAGTGTACGGCTTCTAATTGGAGCTGTAACTAAACCAGGTAGTTCCTAACTCCAAACTAGAGCTGGAGCTAATACCAAACAGGAGTGCAGTAATTCAAAAACAAGTATGCGCCGGGCCTGAATAAACAGGCCCGGCGCACGGGAGTATTAGACCTGGGCAGCTCAGAAAGCTTAGACGCTGTCAGCGCGCCTGTCGGACGCTCAGTTGAGCGGGCGCACCTGGGCTTCGGGCACGGCCACGGGAGTGGAGTTGGACTGCCCAGAGCCACCAAATAGGCGCTCCTTAACCGACTCAACCACCTTGTCGGTGACTTTTTCACCCTGGCGCTTGACGGCGTCGGAAACCTTAGCCTTAGTTGAATCCACGCGGTTGCGTACGGCGGGAGTTTCCGCCACACGCCCGGCAGCGGCCTTAATCTTTTCGTACTGGGCGCGCCCGGCGCGGGTGCCAAGCACGTAGCCGCCGGTCAGGCCAATCAGGAATGGGAGTTTGCTAGCCATTTTGTTCTCCTTACGGTTGAGGGCCTACCAGCGAGGCTGGCAGTTTACGGGCCAAAGTGAATCCGTCGCGGCCACTGACCACCAGGGCGCCGGACTGTTTGAGGCTGCGCACCTGCGGCTCAGCTAGGGCCAGGTGGTTACCACCCGCTAAAACATGCTCTGATGAGGTCAGTTTACGGATGGCAATAGCCTCTACCTTGTCGCCGTGGTCGTGGGCGAGGTCGCCGTAAATGATCCGGTCAAACTGGCCGTCGTCACCAATTAGTAGCCACTTTACCTCAGGCAGGTCAATCATTAGGCGACGCAGCTGGGTGCGTTTGTGTTCCAGGCCTGAGCGGAACCAGCCGGTGTTGGTGGGGCCCCAGTCGGTCATGAGCATGGGGCCGCGCGGGAAGTTGTGGCGTTCAAAGAAGTTACGCAAAGTGGGCACCACATTCCAAGCACCGGTGGACAGGTAGATTACCGGCGCGCCCGGGTTGGTTTTTTGCACCCGGTTGAGCAGCGTGGACATACCCGGCACGGCCTGGCGCGCAAAAGACTGCTTAACGAAAGCGTTCCAGCTGGCCACCAGGGCACGCGGCATGTGAGTGACCATTACGGTGTCGTCGATGTCGCACACCACGCCCAGCTGTGGCCCGTCAGGGATGATCAGCACTGGGGCTTTGATTGTGTCCATGGCGGGGCCGGTTATGGTGGCTTCATGCCAGCCGGGTTTGAGGTTGTGGTTACGGATGACGACGTCGATATAGCCGCCCCGGTCTGCCTGTGCGGAGAGTTTGCGCCCACCCACCTTCACAGTGAAGGGGATGAACGGCACGGGGATATCAATGAAGGAACGCCAGCCGCGCTGGGCGTCTAGCAGTGAAGCCATGGCGGCTTCACGCAGCTGGGTGATAGAAGGCAGATCCTCAGGGATGTGCTGGAATAGTGGGCCCTCGGCGGGTGCGCCGGGTGGGCGCATCACTACACGCGCAATTACCCGCACCATGGTGGCCGAGCCGTAGCCGTCATAGGCCACTGCTCGCGGGCGCCAACCAGCGCGGCGTAGTCGCGGAATCACGTGGCGATGGAAGTGTTCTTCACCGCGTCGTGCCAAGTCAGATAGGGGCATTGGTTCTCCTTAAGGAGTTCCAGCCTAGTCGAGCTGTTGCCTGCACCGGTAACGCCCAGGCCAGGGCTACGCCAGAGGCGATAGCGGCCAGGGTGTAGGAGGAGCCCACCAGCTGCTCTACCACGTTCCAGTGCAGCTCGTTAACCTGCCCGTGTGAGAACCACCAGTGCGGGGCCATGATAAATAATGCTCCCTGCACTAGGGCCACAGCGGCCAGGGGTGCGGACTTTAGCCGTAGCGCCACCGCGATTAGCGCCACCACGCTGGCTAGTCCCCACACCCAGTGGTGCGACCAGGTGATGGGGGAGACCAGCAGCCCTAAGGTCATGATTACTACGGCTGTTAGCAAGGTGGCTAGGTTTTCTGGTAGCACCGGGGCGGCTGGGGTAGTGGCGACGGCGCTCGGGGTGGTGACGTCGGCAGAAGCGACGGCGTCGCTGGCGGCTAGCTCGACGGCGTCGGCAGTAGAGGCAGCAGCCCCAGTGGCGGGCGCGGCCGCATTAAGGGGGCCGGGCGCGGCGTCGTCGGAGATAACATGCGGGGTAACCACGCTGGTAGCGGCGGCCTGAATACGCAGGCATAGCCAAACGGCGGCCACTAAAGCCAGCGCCACCGTGATAGCCCAAGCAATACTCCAGGTGTTTTCCGGCAGGGCGCGGGCCACGAAACCTTTCAGGTTCTGGTTGCTGGTGTAGTAGGCATCCCCGGCGCGCTGGGGGTCCCACATGGCGTCAAAGAAGAAACGGGCAGACTCGCCCGGGCTGATAACCCAGCTGAGCAAAGTGACAGCGAGCGAGGTAGCCACCATGGTGATAGCTGAACGCCACTGACGGCGCAGCAGGAAAATAAGTACGGCAATAGCTGGGGTCAGCTTGATAGCGGCTGCCAAACCAGAGGCCATGCCGCGTCCCTTCCAGCTGTCAGGTGCGGCCACATCAATCATCACCAGCGCCATCATGGCGGTGTTGACCTGGGCAAAACCAACCGACTGGGTAAACGGCTCCAGGCACTGTTGAACCAGGATCGCCGCCCAGGGGGCGATAGCAAAAGCTGAGCCCCAAGACCAGCTCAGGCTGCGCCCTACCAGGGCCACAATCACGGCAGTTTGCAGGGCGATAGCTATGATCATTAGGCGTGCGGCGGTCTCATAATCAAACCAGGTCAGTGGGGATAGCGCCCAGGCTCCAAAAGGCGGGTAGGTGAAGGGGTACATCTTGTAGTCAGGCAAGGCGTACCAGTCGTACAGGGAATTACCACTAAACCAGTTATTTAACGCATACCAGTACACGTACACGTCAAAATGCTGAGGCAGCTTGTAGTCCTTGTCGTACATCTGCGGATAGGTGGCCCCCAGTAGGCATAGCCAGCCAAGTATCTGTGTAATCGGTGCACGCACAGTGGCATAAAAGCCGGCGCGTAAGTCTGCAAAAGAAAGATTCATGCCTACCTCGATACTTGGCCTGGCTAGGGGCTAGCTAAGCGCAGATACAAATATCCCTAGGGTATCTGACGTACCCCTAGGGCGCGGCGCAAAGTACGAGCCCCACTCCACACAATCACCACAGCTAGCCACGCCATAACCGTAACCGCCAAGAAACCACCGTGCGCACCGGAGCTGTCGATAGCTAAACCAGCCAGGAATGTACCCACAGAAACACCCACGTTAATGGTGGTGCTAAGCCAAGTCAGGCCCTCAGTGATCTGGTTGTCGGCCACCGAATGCTGCACAATCTGGTTGGCGGTAGTGAAAGTGGGGGCAATAGCCATACCGGTGATGGCCGCAGCCACCGCCACAAACCACAGGTTAGGGGCAAAAATCAGGGTGGAGGCACCCAAAGCCAAAACAGTCACGCCCACCACGAACTGGCGTTGCAGCGGCCAATGCCACTGGCGTGAACCGTGAATCAGCGCCGCCACCAGCGAACCGGTAGAGAAGCAAGCCAAGATAGCGCCGGAAAGATTCTTGTGACCATGCTCAGTAGCTGAAGCCACAATCGCCACATCATTGGCGCCAAACAGGCCACCTAACACTAGGCAGGTAAGCGCAGTAACCACCAACGCTCCGTTACGTAAAACATGAGACTGGCCGGATTGCTCCTGCACGGCAGCGCGCCCCTTCGCCGGCGGCTCAGTGGCGCGCTGGGATAAGAACCATAGCGAACCCACTGCCTGGGCGGTGACGGCCACAATCAAACCACTAGTAACCGGCAAGGGTGGGTTAGTCACCAGCATGGTGGCCAAGATGGGGCCCACAATGAAAGCCACCTCATCCATGGCTGCTTCAAGAGCGAAAGCCGTGTGGATTTCATCAGGGGTTTCTAGCAGGTTAGACCAGCGTGCACGCACCAGGGCGCCCATAGAACCGCTGGTACCACCGGCAATGGCGGCGCAAACCAGCAGCGCCGCCGGGTGGGCGTGGAAGGTGATAGAGACAATCTCACCCACCATGGCCAGGCAAGAGGTCGTGATGAAAGGAATCATGAAGCGCTGGCCGTAAATATCTACACGCCGAGCCAGCCAAGGCGCAGTGCAGGCAAAAGCGATCAGCGTTACCGCACTGATCTGCCCGGCCAGGGTGTAGCTGTGATATTCGCTTTGGATGGCCAGCAGCGAAGAAATTGACACCATAGACATGGGCATACGTGCCAGCAGTCCGGTGGCGGAAAATTTAAAAGCACCGGGTTTACGTAGGATGTTTACATAGTTAGATGCCACCGCTCCATGATTACACGGGCAGCGGTGGCAAACTGAACTATGTAACTGTGAGAATCCAAACCAGCCTTGAGAGCTGCTTTGTGCTTGCGTTTAAAGCGGAGCTCTGCGCCTAGCGCTGCTCGGAGTTAGCTCAGCGCTGCTCAGAGTTGGCTGCGTGACGGTTAATCGTGAAGCCCTGACCGTTTAGGGTGTTCCAGCAGGTTACGCCCTCCTCGGTGGAGGTGCAGGCGAAGGCGCCGTGCTTAGCTGAAGAGTTGTAGGCCAGGGTGGGGCCCGAAGTCTTAAAGGCAGTCTGGCAAGAGCCGCCGGCGCCGTTTTGCGTGCCCACCGTGGCGGTAAACGGGGTGGAGTTGTTAGAGCAGCTGGGGCCGGTAGCGTTGAAGCTGTATTCCTTGATAGTGCAAGAAACCTGGTCGTCAGCAAAGGTGCAGGTGATGTTACCGGAAGGTGAGGTGAAGCTGGTCATTTCCCGGGCGCCGTCAGGAGCCGGGGCCTTAACCGTAGCGGTAGGCGTGGCGCTAGGCGTGGGGGTTTCAGTCTCTACCGGCGCGGCAGTTTCAGTCTGCACCATCGTGGGGGTGATCGGCCCGGCGTCGTTGACCGAGTGTGGGGAGGTGTCACGTCCAAGCATGTAGGCCCCCACGGCTACAGCCAGAATCAAAACCGCCAGCGAAATCCAGCCAAAGAGTGGAAGGCCGCCCTTCTTAGCAGAGCTGTCAGCCTCCTGCTCAGGGGCCTCGTTAGCGGTGGCGTAGTCGTAGGTGGGCTCAGCGTAGGTGGGGTCTGGGGCATACACCGGGGTGGACATAACCATGGTGGCTGAGCCGGTGGTGGCCGGGTCGGGCACCTGTGCACCTAGCGGCTGATCCAGCGGAATAACCGAGGGGTTGGCTGCCACAATGTTTTGGGCCGGCCCCTCCACGCCGCCAGTAGCCGGCTGCTCCTGCTCGTTCATGGCAAACACGGAGTCAGCAACGCTGGGGGCGCTAGTTTCTTGGTTGGTGCTAAGCACAGAGCGGCGGGTAGGCGCCTGGTCGTTAACCAAGGGCCCGGCGGCTACCTGCGTGGGGGCTGCGTCCTGGGCGCTGACAGTGCTAGCGGCGCTAGCTGCCGGCTCATTTTGGGCCTCAAGCTGGGCCAGGAACTGGGGGTTGTGCTTAGCTAGCAGCTGACGCGCCAACGGTAGCGGGCTGCGGGCCAAGCCGGCGTTGATCTGCGGATCTTTAAGGTTAGCTAGCCATTCAAGTAACTGCGGGTAGGCGTTCGGGTTGGCGGCTACCACTGGGCGCAACTGCGGATAGTTGCTGACCAGCTGATATAGGTCAGCCTGCGAAGTCGCGGGACTGGCGGCCCGGGCGGCTAACTGTTCCAGCGAGAGCGTCATCGTGATCCTTCCAGGTACCATGCACTTGAGCCGTGTTAGCCAAGCGCTGTTACCAACCTCAATACAACTACTTTAGTGGCCAAGTCCGACAATTAACTACTTCAGAGTAAAAACGGGACATAATTTAACAGTGTGTGCTTGGCACCATTTTCGATCCGTCACACCAGCTAGGGAGGCCCACATTGGCTGAGGAATTACTTGGCGTGGAATGCGTCAATGGCCACCCAAATCCGCCTGATGCCTATGATTGCGCCACTTGCGCGGGTAGTTTAGCGGCTGCTCCGCGCCTGCTAGATAACCCGCCCCGGATGGTGGTGGAGGCCTCTACGGGGGTCCGCCTGGCCCTGCGTAGGGATCTGGTAGTGGGGCGAGCGCCACAGTATTTGAGCTACAACGAGGGCACTGAGATGCTCACGGTTCCCTCTCCGGGCCGCCTGGTTTCCCGCTCGCATGTGTTACTGCAGGTGGTGGGCTGGCAGGTGAGTGCCATTGACATGGATTCCCACAATGGCACGGTGCTACGCCGGCTGGGTTATGAGGATGTGCAGCTGGTTCCCGACGCCCAGGTTCCCCTGCGTTACGGTGATGAGCTTGATTTGGGTGACGGCGTGGTGTTGCGCTTCCTTCCCCCCGGCGCCAGCATCGACGACGACGCCGCAGCCTCCGCTCATAGCCCGGGGGAGAGCTTGAACGTCACCGGCTCCCTAACTTACTGAGGACTATCGGCTGTCAGAACCGGCCGGCCAGTAGAGCGCCAGCCGGTCAAGGACGGCCCGGTAGCTAAAAGGCGTCAGCTTGCTTGCTAGCTCAGCCAACCATGGGGCAACGCGAGAGTGAGGGGGCCGGGGCGTCGTCGTCGTGATCAAGTGAAACCGGCACCGGATGAGCCGCCTGCTGTGCCCCCACCGCCTGCAATACGAAACTATCCAAACTGTGTAGGTAACGTTCGCGCTGCATGGGGTTAGTGGGTGTGGGGCGGCCCCCCAGCACGCAGGCGTGAATTAGCTGCACGCTCATGGCCACATCCTGATTAGGAAGCTGGCCCTGGTCGATAGCCTCATGCAGGATTTGGCTGAGCATCTGCTCCATAATGTCGGCGTGCGAGTGTAGACGCCCCACAGTGTCGCGCGAAAGCGTGTCGGTTAGGCGCGCGCCGCCCGGGAAGTGATAGTGCTGCTTTAGTAGGGCCTGTTCACGGATGTAAACCCGCAGGCGATCAAGCGGATCTTGCACATCCTCAAGGGCCTGACTTAGGCGCGCCACATAGCTGCGGGTTTCGTTCTCGATATAGGCCAGGAGCAGGTCTTCTTTGTCTGCAAAGTGGTTATAGACGGCGGTGCGGCCCACGTGGGCGTTAGTGGCGACGTCGGAAAGCGTGATTTTGTCGAAAGGTTTAGTGGCCAAGAGTTGACCCAGTGAGTCGAAAAGGGCGCGGCGAGTGCGCTCGCGGTGTTCAGCTAGGGTGTTACCAGTAATCTTGGGCATAGGTAAACCTTAGCTGGTTAGTGACGTAAGTAGGAAGTGTGTCAGATCGTGGAAAACTATCAGGGCGGCGCCAAGGGGGCGCAGGCAACGCAACCAAAAGCGACGCAACTGGTGGTAGGGGCCGTGGTGGTAGATGATTTACGTCAGCCCACGCGATTTTTAGCGGCCCAGCGCGCCTATCCGGCCCAGCTGCGGGGTCAGTGGGAGTTTCCGGGTGGCAAGGTGGAGCCGGGGGAGTCGCCACAGGCGGCCTTGGCGCGAGAACTGCGTGAAGAACTTAATATTGTGGCCAATATCGGGATGGAAATGATATCTGATACCCCCTTGTCTGCATGGCCACTAAAACCGGGGCTACAGATGCGGGTGTGGCTAGTGAGCACTGACCGCCCCGAAATTAGCCCAGGCACTAGCCATATGCAGGTCAAATGGGTTACGCCAGTACAAGCTCTTGACCTAAATTGGCTGGCTCCCGATTTACCTATTGTGCGCCAAATCATTAAACTAATGGGTGCTGGCCAGGGAAAATGTGTTCAGAGTTAAGTTGTGAAAGGGCGATACTTACTGGCCAAAAGGTCACGTTTCTATTACAGTCGGGTACTAGTTCATAGAGAAAGAGGTTCGACATGGGACGTCACGCTCAGAAGGCCACCCCGGCCTCAGCAGTTAGTGCTCTCTTTTCCCAGGTAGGCACCGGTAACGTGGTGTACCGCGCGGGCGGTGTGGCTATGGCTCTATCCCTGGCCGTCTCCGGTGGCGCATTCGCTGCTGTACAGATGAACAACGGTGTCAACACTGACGCCAACAAGGCCGCGCTGACCCACGCAGCACTTGGCCTGGCCGCTCAGCCCACCTCTGCTGCCGAGTCCGTTAACTACAAGCTGGTTGTGGACGGCAAGACCATCTCCGCTTCCACCCAGGCTGAAACTTGGGGTCAGGCCCTGTCTGACGCCGGTGTTTCGGTTGACGACAACGACACCGCCTCCGTAGACCTGACCGCCGCTCCTGTTGACGGCGCCGTCGTTACCGTTGTCCACGCTAGCGTCACCCAGACCAACGTAGACACCGCCATCAAGGCTGGCACCACCGAGAAGCCAGACCCGACCCTGGCCAAGGGTGAAAAGAAGGTAGAAACCGAGGGTGTGGACGGTGTTTCCCGCACCGTTTACAACGTGGTTACCCGTGGCGGTAAGGAAGTTTCCCGCACCGTAGTATCCACCGCCGTCATCAAGCCGGCCACCAACGCTGTGGTGCTGGTGGGCACTAAGGAAGCCGCCGCCGCTACCACCCCGGCTGCCTCCAACTCCTCCTCCAGCTCCAGCGGTGGCGGCAACGCCACCCTGGCTGCCGCCGGCACTGACGCTGCCAGCGCCCAGGCTATTGCCAAGTCCATGATGAGCTCCTACGGCTGGGACGACACCCAGTTCAGCTGCTTGGTTAAGCTGTGGAACCGCGAGTCCGGCTGGAACTACCAGGCTTACAACGCTTCCTCCGGCGCCACCGGTATTCCCCAGGCCCTGCCTGGCTCCAAGATGGCTAGCGCCGGTAGCGACTGGGCCACCAACCCGGCCACCCAGATCAAGTGGGGTCTGGGCTACATCTCCGAGCGCTACTCCAACCCCTGTGGCGCTTGGGCACACTCTGAGTCGGTGGGCTGGTACTAAACCACACTCATACAAGCTGGCGTTTGAGCACGCTACCCGTCTCCCCTGCAATCTGTGCTGATTGTGGGGGAGACGTGTATTTGCTGCTGGCTGCCGTCAGGTGGCAGTAGCCGTCCTAAAGTTGGGCAGCTTTCAGCTAGGCTTGAAGGCAATGAAGGCAGTACCAAACCGCGCTATTAATGCGCCCGGAAACTTGTAGGTGACGTGTATGAGTGACGTGGCGGCAGGCAATCTACTGACCAGCAGTGATATCCGCGAGCTGTGTACCCAGTTAAACATTCGCCCTACCAAAACTTTGGGCCAAAACTTCGTCAACGATCCGGGCACGGTACGCAAAATTGTGCGTAACGCCGGCGTGCAAGCGGGCGAGCAGGTGCTGGAAATTGGTCCCGGCCTGGGCTCGCTCACCCTGGCGCTGCTAGAGGCTGGGGCGCAGGTGTGCGCCGTCGAGATTGATCCGCCCCTGGCCCAAGCTTTGCCGACCACCGCCCAGGCCCGCTTCCCGGAAGCTAAATTACAAGTTTTTACTGCCGACGCCCTGACTATTACCGGGCCCGAAAGCATTGGCGGCGCTGCCCCCACCCGCCTGGTAGCTAATTTGCCTTATAACGTGGCAGTGCCGATTGTGCTGACTGTGCTCGAAAAGTTACCCAGCATCCAGACCGTGCTGGTGATGGTGCAGGCGGAGGTGGCAGACCGCCTGGCGGCCACGCCCGGCAACAAGATTTACGGAGTGCCCAGCGCCAAGGTGGCTTGGTATGCCACTGCCCGACGCACCCTAACCATTGGTCGCAACGTGTTTTACCCGGTGCCTAATGTGGACTCAGCCCTGGTGAAAATTGAGCGCCGCCCCCATCCGGATACTGCGGCTACGCGCAAGCAGGTTTTTGCTGTTATCGACGCCGCCTTTGCCCAGAGGCGCAAGACCTTGCGTCAGGCGTTGGCTGGTTTGGCTGGTAGCGCCGCCGCTGCCCAGGAGGCGCTGGAGCGTGCCGGAGTTAGCCCCACGGCTCGCGGTGAGACCCTAGACATTGACCAGTTTGCCGCCGTGGCCCAGCAGCTAAACGCTGCTAACTAACACCCGGCGCACTACTAACAGCGCTAATGGAGGATTTTATGGATGTCAATGCTGCTAGCGCCAAGGTGCGCACCTCGGCCGTGAACACCTCGACTGTGAGCGTTAGTGCTCCAGCCGTGAGTGTTAGCGCCCCAGCCGTGAGTGTTAGCGCCCCAGGCAAGGTCAATCTTTTCCTGGCCCTGGGCGCCGCCCGCCCCGACGGCTACCACCCGCTTAACACCATCTTCGCCCAGATCGGCTTAAGCGAGACGGTTACGGTCACGCCGCTGCAGGCCCCGGTTACGACGGCGTCGCAGCCGGACCCATTAGCCACGGCTGTCCCGGCCCAGCCGGACCCGGCCCTAGCGGCCCATGCAGGCTCGGTCCCGGCGGCCCAAACCGGCGGCCCGCGCATTGAGCTGGCCCTGACCCGCCCCGATAGTAATGTGCCCCTAGATCACACCAACTTGGCCTACCGCGCCGCCCAAGCGGTGGCCCAGCAAGCCGCCCAGCGTGGCCTAGCCACCCCGGACGTGCACATTTTGCTAGATAAGGCCGTGCCGGTGGCTGGAGGCATGGCTGGTGGCAGCGCGGACGCAGCTGCCACCCTCAAAGCCTGCAACGAGTTCTGGCAGGTGGGCCTGAGCCTAGAAGAGCTGGCCCAGCTGGGCGCCCAGTTAGGTGCGGATGTGCCCTTCGGGCTTTATGGCGGGGTGGCTCTGGGAACCGGACGCGGGGATCTAATTGAGCCCCTTAAAGCCGCCCCTGGCCCCTACCGCTGGACTTTTGCATTGCAGGATAAGGGTTTATCGACGGCGGCCGTATTTAAACACTTCGACGCCACCGTGCAGGCCCCGCCGGAGGCTGACATGCCGCCGGAGCAGCTACTGGCCGCCCTAGAGGTTGGTGACGTGACCCAGGTTAGCCGCCATATCCGCAACGATCTACAGGCCACGGCTATCGATCTACGCCCAGAACTAGGTCAACTAATTGACCTGGCTAAGAAGGCCGGCGCTCTGACAGCCATGGTTTCTGGCTCCGGGCCTACCGTGGCCGCCCTTAGTGCCAGTCGCGCGGTGGCCGAGCGGGTAGCTCTATGCTGGCGCACTAGCCCCTTCTGCGACCAGGTAGTTACCGGCTAAGTACCAGCCCCTAACAGCGCCCTCTAACAGTGCGCTGGCGGTGCCCCCTAACGGTGCGCTGACGGCGCTGGGCCAGCGCGTCTGGGGGCAGCGGCGTCGTCGTAGTTACCAGCGCCCACAAGCCCCGCCGCCCGCACCCCAGCGCCCACAAGCCCCGCCGCCCGCGCCCCAGCGCCCGCAAGCCGTGCCGCCCGCCCCCCAGCGCTCACGCGGTAGAATGCGGGGGCTGGTTTTATCTGCAGAATGAGGACTTAATGGCTCACCTATTAGGGGTCGAGAACCTGCGCATTGTTGTAGGCAGTCGTACGCTACTAGACGGTGTCACGGTAGGCATTGAAGACGGCACCCGGGTGGGCGTGCTGGGCCCCAACGGCGCTGGTAAATCCACTTTCCTGCAGGCCCTATCAGGTCAGCGTGAAATCGATGGCGGACGTATAACCCGCGCCGCCGATACGCGCGTGGCCATCCTCAACCAAAGCGACAACTTCCCCCCGGGCATCAGCGTACGTCAAGCGGTGCACGGTGACATGCCTGAGCACGTGTGGGCCTCTAACCCTGCCGTGCGTGACATTCATGCCGGCCTGCTGGCAGACGTGGACCTGGCAGCCGACGTCGACACCCTTTCAGGTGGTCAGCGCCGCCGCGTCGCCCTAGCCCACGTGCTCACCCAAGACGCCCAGGTGGTGGTACTAGATGAGCCCACCAACCACCTAGATGTTGAAGGCGTGGACTGGCTGGCTCGCCACCTGCAAAAACGCTTCGACTCAGCGCGCGGCGACGGCGCCCTAGTGGTGGTCACCCACGACCGCTGGTTCCTAGACGCCATCTGCAACCGAGTGTGGGAAGTAGTGCCCGGCGTCGACCCCGGCAACGGCCGCCCCCAAATCCCCGGCCGAATTGAGCTTTACGACGGCGGCTACGCGGCCTACATTTTGGCGCGCGCCGAGCGGGCCCGCCAGGCTGAAGTGGCTGCCGCCAAACGCGAAAACCTACTGCGTAAAGAACTGGCCTGGCTGCGACGCGGCGCCCCAGCCCGCACCTCCAAGCCACGTTTCCGTATCGACGCCGCCGAGGCACTAATCGCCGACGTGCCCCCGCCACGTGACAGCGTAGAAATCACCCGCATGGCCACCGCCCGCCTAGGCAAGCGCGTTATTGACCTGGAAAACGTCAGCGTCAGCTACCCTGCCCCCGGCGGCGGCGAAAACCAAGTGCTGCGCGAGGTAACCTGGCGCCTAGCCCCCGGCGAGCGGGTAGGCATTGTGGGCATAAACGGCGCCGGTAAAACCACCCTGCTGCGCCTGCTACAAGGCACCCAAAAACCCACCAGTGGGCGGGTACGTACCGGCCAAACCGTGGACGTAGTAACCCTGTCGCAAACCACCCATGAGCTAGATCAGATCAGCGAGCTGCGAGTGGTTGAGGCAGTGGCCGCAGTGGCCGAGCACGTCACCGTGGGCGGCAAAGATCTAAGCGCCAGCCAGTTGGTTGAGCGCCTGGGCTTTACCCGCCAACGCGCCTGGACCCGGGTGGGGGAAATCAGCGGTGGTGAACGCCGTCGCCTGCAGCTGCTGCGACTGCTGATGGCCCAGCCCAATGTGCTGCTGCTAGACGAGCCCACCAACGATCTAGACACTGACACCCTGGCTGCCATTGAAGATATTCTCGACACCTTCCCGGGCACGCTAGTGGTGGTCTCTCACGACCGCTACCTGCTTGAACGCGTCACCGACCACCAGCTGGCTTTGCTTGGTGATGGACGGGTGCGAGATCTTCCTGGTGGGGTAGAGCAGTATTTGGAGCTGCGTCGCCAGCAACTGGCTGCCTCATCTGGGGCTGCAGGGGCGACGTCGGCAACTGCGGAGGCTAAAAACGCCCCGTCCCAGGGCCAGCAGGGCGCCTTAAGCGGGGCTCAGCGCCACGCGGCTGCCAAGAACCTGGCTCGGCTAGAGCGCCAACTGGATAAGGTCAGTGCCCAGATCGCCAAGCTACACGCGGATATGGAAGCGGCTTCGGCTGATCCTGGACGCGTCAATGACCTAATTGAGCTGGGTAAACAACTCAGCCAGGCACAGGAGCGGCAGGCGGATATCGAGCTGGAATGGCTTGAAGCTGCCGGCGAGCTGGAGCAGTAGTCCCGCTGCTGCGCGGCCTGGGCCGCCCCGGGTGCGGGCGCTCCAAGCTTAACTGCGGCTGTTTAGGCTGCGTGCTTACCGCCGCCACTACGACGACGCGGCCGGGTGGGGCGTGAGGGCGGGCCCTGCTGCACCCGGCGTCCCCGCGGGCGCTTGCGGCGTCGAGGCAAGCTGGGCATACGCAGCCCAGCCAACTGCAGCAGCTTCTCCTTAGGAACCAGGTGGCGTAGGTCGATACCCTTACCAGGTAAGCCAATTGACCACGGCGCCAAGTATTTAAGCGCAATACAAACCGCGAAACAGGCCGCCGTAATAATCCAGGCAAAACCCACCGACAGGGAATTATCCAAAACAAACTGGGGGATAGGCCCCATAGCCGTAATGAGTTCTTCCATACCCAGAGAGTTAATTACAATTTGCACGGCCAGCACGATGAATTTGTGAGTACACAAAATACCCAGGGTCATTTTCCCAATGCGGGTCAAATCATCTATATTCCAGGCGCGCGAAATCATGCAGATACCGGCAATACCAACCAGCGCGGCCGCCACAAAGTTGGCGTAGTTGCCGTAGGTGCGGGCCACATAGTCCACCGTGGTGGTGTTGTAGTGGCTGATGGCAGCCGCAATCGCCAGCAAACCAATACCGTCCAGGCCCTCAATTAAAGGGTATTTAATAGGTAAATGGTTAACGATGGGGCGCATATACATGCCTAGGAAGAAGAACGGCATCAGCACCCCCACTCGCTCAAAACTCCAGGGGTACCAGACCTCTTGATGGGAGGCTAAAAACCAACTGGGAAGTAGGGAAATAACAGTAATTACAGCTAAAGCTATACGGTTACCTTCAATTAGCTTGGCCGTAGCCCAAGCTATCAGGTAGGTGACCATAATTGCGGGTAAAAACCACAGCGGCTTATTCCAGTCCATGTGGTGTGCCGAGGGGGTGGCCCACATGATGTCTTTAAGCATGGTGGTAAAACTTGCGGGATTTTTACGACCCAATGAACCAGCTGCCACTGAACCCAGCACTGCGAAAATACATACAGAGATAAAAGCCCACAGCGCGTAGGGGAGCATGATGGCGCGTACGCGGGTGTAAAGGAAGCGGGGAAAGGACCGTTTTCCAGGGTTGAAAACCAGTCCAGAAAGGAAGAAGAAGGCGGGAACGTGGAAGGCGTAAAGCAGGTCGAACAGTGCGGGGTGCTGATTCCAGGGGAGATAGAAGTGGCCGGCCACAATGGCCAACATGCACCATCCGCGAGAGACGTCGATCCAGGCAATACGCCCGGTGCCGCGCCTAGCTAGGGCGGCAGGTGGGGTCATGCAGTGTCTCCTTGGTTACGCAATACAGGGTCAGGCTCCATGCCGCGAAGGCCGTTCCACGCCAGGTTAACCATGTGCGCAGCAACCTCCTCCTTGGTCATGGTGCGGTCGAGTAGCCACCATTGGGCGGGCATAGCAACAATACCCACTAACATTTGAGCGTACAGGGGAGCAAAACGCGCATCAATACCATGTTCTGTAAATTGTCTGGCCAAGATGCCGGAGACTTGCACCGCCACATCCGCTAACAAAGTGGAGTAGGTTCCCCTGGAGCGGTCATTTTCTGAGGAAATGATGCGGAAACCATCAGTGTTATCTTCGATATATGTCAGCAGCGCCAAGGCGGCGTGTTCCACCACCGCCGAGGGTGAGGGATCTGACTCTAGGGCGTTAACTATAGTGGAGTAGATCAAAGTCAGTTCCCGGTCGATGATGACCGCGTAAAGGCCTTCTTTACCCCCGAAATGCTCATACACCACCGGCTTGGAAACCTGGGCGCTAGCAGCTATTTCTTCGATTGAGGTGGCGTCATAACCGCGCTCAGCAAAAAGCGTGCGGGCGACGTCGATCAGCTGCTCACGTCGTTCCCCCGCACTCATGCGAATCCGTTTTGAAGTCATAGCCACCGCACAAAGTGTGTAAGAATAGATCCCGGTACGCCTGACGTACCCTTCCGCCCTAGTGTAATGGCAGCACGCAGGCCTTTGGTGCCTTGTGGTCCGGGTTCGAATCCTGGGGGCGGAGCTTTTTGTGCGCTATGCTGTAGACAGTATTTATGCTTCGACCCGTTTAGGAGCTTTCCTCGTGGCCACAAGCCCTGCCGCCGTCATCATCATGGCCGCCGGTAAAGGAACGCGTATGCGTTCGGCGACCCCCAAAGTTCTACACCAGATCGGGGGGCGCAGCTTGTTAAATCACGCTGTGGTTGCCGCCCGTGGACTTCAGCCGCAGTATTTGGTTGCGGTAGTGCGTCACCAGCGCGACGACGTCGTCGCTCACTTGGAGCGGGTGGCTCCGGATGTGGTGATTGCTGACCAAGACGAAATTCCCGGTACTGGCCGGGCTGTGGCCTGCGGTTTGGCGGCGCTACCTGCCGACCTAACCGGTCCGGTGGTGGTTACCAGCGGTGACGTGCCGCTACTGGACACTGCCACCTTAGAGGCGCTGCTAGACCAGCACGTCAGCCGCGCAGACGCGGTCACTATTCTTACCACCGAACTGGATGACCCCAGTGGTTATGGCCGTGTGGTACGTACCGAGGAAGGTGCGGTAGCCGGCATTGTGGAGCACCGTGACGCTTCTGAGTCACAGCTGCTAATCAAGGAAATTAACGCGGGCGTGTATGTTTTCGACGCCGCTCACCTGCGTGAGGCACTAGGTGGCCTGGGTACTGACAACGATCAGGGCGAGGTTTACCTGACCGACGTCGTGGCCGCCGCCTACCAGGCCGGTAAGTCCACTAGCGCACTGGTGGTCACCGACACTTGGCTGGTTGAGGGCTGCAACGACCGCGTACAGCTGGCCCAGCTAGGGGCTGAGCTTAACCGTCGCATTCTCGAGCACTGGATGCGCACTGGCGTAACCATCGTGGACCCCTCCTCCACCTGGGTGGATGTGGATGCCAAGATTGGCCAGGATGCCTACCTAGAGCCCGGGGTTATTGTTCACGGTGCCACCGTGATTGGTGATGAGGCCTATGTTGGGGCCCACAGCGTCCTAGACAATGTGGAAGTTCCCGACGGCGCCGTCGTCGCCCCACTAAGCCTGCTGGAAGCCTAACGCAACCAGCATGATCTCCTACCTACCCACCCACATGGCCAAACGGCTACAAGGAGGCAAATAATCCATGACTGGCATTATCAGTGAGGGCTCTAAGCGCCTGGTGATCGTATCAGGCCGGGCTCACCCTGAACTTGCGAATGCCGTGGCCAAGGAACTGGGCACCGAGGTGCTGTCCTCTAGCGCTTACGACTTTGCTAATGGCGAGACCTATGTACGTTTCAACGAGTCGGTGCGTGGCTGTGACGTGTTCTGCATCCAGTCTCACGGCGACCGCGTTAACGACTGGGTTATGGAGCAGCTAATTATGGTGGATGCGCTTAAGCGTGCTTCTGCCAAGCGCATCTCTGTGGTGGCCCCCTTCTTCCCCTACGCCCGCCAGGACAAGAAACACCTGGGGCGCGAGCCTATCTCTGCCCGCTTGGTTGCAGATCTGTATGCCACTGCTGGCGCTGAGCGTCTTATGAGTGTGGACCTGCACTCTGCCCAGGAGCAGGGCTTCTTTGATGGCCCCTGGGACCACCTGTGGGCCCAGCCGGTGCTGGTTGACTACGTCTCTAAGCACATTGACCCGGCTAACACCACGGTGGTTTCTCCTGACGCTGGCCGTATTCGCGTGGCCGAGCGTTGGGCGGACAAGCTGGGCGGCACCCCGCTGGCATTCGTTCACAAGACCCGTGACGTGACTCGCCCCAACGAGTCTGTGGCTAACCGCGTGGTTGGTGACGTTAAGGGCCGCACCTGCGTGCTGGTTGACGACATGATTGACACCGGTGGCACTATCGCTAAGGCGGTTAAGGTGCTGCTCGACGCCGGCGCTGAGGACGTCATCATTGCCGCCACCCACGGTGTGCTCTCCGGCCCCGCCGCTGAGCGTCTAAGCACCTGTGGCGCCAAGGAGGTTATCGTCACTGATACCCTGCCCATCAGCGAGGAAAAGCGCTTTGAGCAGCTGACTATCCTCTCTATCGCGCCGCTGCTGGCAGCCGCTATTAAGGCTGTTTTCGACGACGGCTCAGTGGCTGACCTGTTTGACGCGGGCGACCACTAAGGCACATAGCTAATAAGACGCATAGCTAAGTGGGGGGCCAGTTCTTACGAACTGGCCCCCCACTTGTGTTTTATAGGCTTTAACGAGCTGGCCAAGCCGCAGCTATAAGCCAAGCGTTCCAAAGCGCCGTAACTGGGCCGGCGTGGCTAGCGTGACGTAGCTAGGGCGGCGGCCAGAGTGGCGCGGCGGCGTCGAGAAAAAGATCTAACCGGCGGTGGTTTGCAGCTCAGGCTCACGCACCAGCACCGGGCTTAGACCTGAGGCGGGCGTAATCATGTCGCGGCTAGGGCTGTGGGTGTTACCAGTGGTTTCCAGGCGCAAAGGCTTGCCTGTATCCAAGTTGATCTCTTTACCCGTACCAATTAGGCCCTCACGATTAGGGGCTGGGTGGTAGAAGCTAAGCACGCCCACAAAAGCCCCAGCAGTGGCGTTAAAACGCGAACGCAGCGAGTTCCAGTCACGGCTGGAGGGTACCAGTGCCATCTTGGCGGCCACCAGCGGTAAACGCAGCGGGTTAAGCAGCCAGGCGCCCCGGCGGGTGGCCGGTAGCTGGGAGGTCAGGTGGTATTTGCGGGCCAGCCAGACATGAGCGCGAGCACTCTTAAACTCTGCTTTGCGCCGCGACTTAGTCTTGGGGTCACGTCCTCGGTAAGCGATACGCATACCTGAGAAGTTTTCAGTTTCAATGCCGTGCTCACGCAGGTATAGGGCTAACTCATTGTCTTCTGAACCCCAGGGGGCGTTAACATCAAAGCCACGCGAGATCAGCGCTGAGCGGCGGGCGGCAAAGGAGCAACCCATGAGGATTGGGATAGCCCGGTCAGCGTTAACGGGAGTGTAGGTTTCGGTTTCTGTGGCCGGGTGGATAGTTTCATAAGCCTTGCCTAGGGCCCAAAAGTTTTTGAAGGTACCTTCTAGGAAGTAGATGCCTGAACCGGAAACTACTTGACGTTCCTTTAGGGATTCAATGCCTTGGCTGACCCAGTTGTTGGAAAGCATATCGTCGGCGTCACAAAACAGTAGCTTTTCACTGTTTGCATAGCGGATACCCACGTTGCGGGCGTAGCAGACGTTACGCTCCCGGTCAGAGATGAAGTAGCGCAGGTTGACCTGGCGAAAAGCAAAGCGAGGATAGTAGTCCTCAAGCAGTTCGCGCGTCTCATCGGTGGAGCCGTTATCGATTACCAGAATCTCAAAAGCGCCCTCATAGTCTTGACGCAGCAGCGAGTCCAACTGGATAGCCAAAGTTGGGGCACTGTTTAGGGTCGGGATGATAACCGAGGCTTGCGGTTGGGGGGTCATGGCGTACCTGAGAATCGGGGACTAGGGGCGTGAGCACCCAGGTACTAGCCACTGTCTGGTAACTAGTTTATAGTTTCCTGGGAGTTTCCTGGGCTCACTTGCGATAATAGTGCAATAAAAGCGCCGGCGCATAGACTAAACGCACAAAATGCCAACCCAAATTTATTGTTTGTTTGTAGAGCTTGGTCTACATGTAGCAAAACCCAAGCAATTGCAAAGGTAATCAGCGTTAGCCGCACATAGGGCTGTGATAATTTCTTGTATTGCACTTGTTGTAAAGGTAGTAATAAATAAGCCCAAAACAGTGCTAAAGCTGTGGAAGCAAACACATCAGTCCACAAGTGCGCGGAGCTGACCAGCACCGCAGTGGTGCCCAAAATAAAGGCGCTCAGTGCCCCAACAAAGGCGATTCGCTTGAAAATACGCGGCAGTTTAGTGGCGCTAAGTGCGGCCATAAGCGGCACGGTGGCCACCAAAATCATGCCGGCGTGTCCTGAGGGCATGGTGTTGTAATGCGGGAAATAGCCGGTGCCATTGATGCCGCCCTGAGGCAGGTAAGGCAGGCGAGTTTTAAGCACTTGGATAGTGCCTAGCAGGCCGGCCGCAAAAGCCACTAGCTGCACTGGCAACAACCAGCGCTTGGCGCACAGGGATACCACCACGGCCAGAGCCAAGCTGGCCCCGGCCACCGGGGCCGTGCCCAGCTTGGTAAATACCTGCACATAGGGCTGAAGGGGACCCACAAACGTATGCAGGCCCAAACCAGCCAGGTAGGCACCCTGTTGGGTGGCCTCAAAAAGGTTGCGGTAAGCCCAGGTGGCCAGGAAGGCGAGTAGTGCGAGGGAGGCGGGGAGGAAACGTTTCAAATGGTTAATTACTTCTTTTAATAGGCCCCGCGTGAAGAAAGCACCGCCTGCACCGTTTTGGTCAGGATCGATAGGTCTTGTAACGGGGACCAGTTGTCAATGTAGTACAGGTCCAGGCGAATGGTTTCATCCCAGGACAGGTCTGAACGCCCTGAAATTTGCCATAGGCCGGTAATACCCGGGCGCACTCGTAGACGGCGCATCTCATCGGGGGTGTATTTAGCTACCTCACGCGGCAGGGGCGGGCGTGGGCCAATCAGGCTCATGTCACCCTGGATCACGTTAAACAGCTGGGGTAGCTCATCGATAGAGAAGCGACGAATAAAGCCACCCACCGGGGTGATACGCGGGTCTTTCTTGAGTTTAAACATGACCTCATTGGTCTTGTTGCCGCCCTGAAGCTGAGCCAGGCGCGCCTCGGCGTCAACTACCATAGAGCGGAACTTGATCATTTTAAAGGTCTTACCATCGCGCCCTACGCGCTCTTGACGGAAGAACACTGGGCCACGGTCGGTAAAGTACACCGCCAGGGCGGTAATAATCATGACCGGGCTGACCATGATCAGCGCTAGGGAAGCCATGACAATATCGAAAATCCGCTTAGAGTGCGATAGTGCGCCGGCAGAGTTGGGGTCTTCTATGTAGACCAGTGGCAGACCACCTACTGGGCGGGTACGGATACGGTCAGCGGCGACGTCGACCAAAGAAGGCACCACAGCCAGCTGGGTGCGGTGACCCTCAAAACGCCACACATAGCGGCGGAAATCAACCGAGTCAGGCACCGAACCGGGGGCGAAAAGCACCAGCTCAGCCTGGTTGGATTCAGCCAGCTTAAGCAGGTTGTCGCTGATAGAGCGGTGGTCACCCTTATAGGTTTCGAGCGCCTCATCGGGGTCAAAAACCAGGTAGGGTTCCAGACCCAGCCAAGCTGAACGCTTAAGCATCCGGGAGAACTGCTCAGCCTGCTGGGGGCGGCCCACAATAATCACGCGCGAAATGCCGTAGCCACGTCGGTGCAGCCAGTGCAGGATGCGGCGGCCAAACAGGCGACCCAGGGTGATTAGCGGCATCGCAATGATGAACAGCAGCAGGAAGTAAGAGCGCGAGAACTCCGTGTTGGTCAGGTACAACACCAGCGAGAAAAAGCCGATGTTAAACAAGCCGGCGTTAAGGGCGCGGCGGATACTGATGGTGCCCGAGCCGAACTCGCGTACCGCATAGCCCCCAAAACAAGCAATTACCACCAACCAGGCAGCTGAAGCCAGCGGCTTCCAGTGCATAAGTGCCCGAGTTAGGGCCGAGACGTCATTAGAGAACAGACCTGACTGCTCGCGTAAATGCCACGCAATGGTGAACGACACCCAGATAGCGAGGAAATCAATCACGATAGCGCCTAGGCGCACTAGGTGATTGAAGGTACGTTTACTCATCTTCAAGACGAAACCTACTCGGGGCAGTTGGGAATTTAAGACAGTGCTTCGACCTGCTGGTGCAGGGCTTGGATGAAACGGTCCAGGGAGAACTTGTCGCCGTGGGCGCGGATTGCGGGGTGATCCCAGGTGATTTGCTCGTTCTTTTCCACGATGGCTGCAATATCAGCGCTGGCGGGCTTAGAAAAGAATAGACCAGTTTGGCCTTCTACAACAGTGTCGAGGTAGCCACCTCCACGCAGGGCCAGTACCGGTTTACCAAAGCTGTAAGCCTCCAGCGGGGTGAGCCCAAAATCTTCAAAGGAAGGTGCAATCAGGGCCCGACAGTTAGCGTATAGCCAGCGCATTTGGCCGTCACTTAGGCCCTGGAACATGCGCACATTGTCTGGGCACATAGCCGCTAGACGCTCAGCCTCAGGCCCCTTACCCACAATTGCCAGCTTGCGCTGGGGCATGTCAGCAAAAGCCGCTATGGCGCGATCAACATTCTTGTAGGGCATCAGACGCGAGACCACCAGATAGAACTGCCCAGCCCAGCTGGAAATCTCGTCCACAGTTTCCTGGCTGGCACTGGCGTCAATCCCGCCAGGCGGGAAGAGTAGGTCAGCCTCAATGCCGTAGACGCGCTCAATGCGCTCTTTAACAATAGAGGAGTTAGCCAGGTAGCGGGTGGCGCTGTGAGCGGCGCGCTTATCCCAACGCAGCAGCGGCGCATACACCGCGTTTAGCCCCAGTACCTTGGGTGATAGGGGTGAGGACTGGCCCAGGTACTGCTCGCGCAGGTACAGGAAACGGGCCGGGGAGTGGCAGTAAACCAGCTTGGCTCCAGTAGTTTTAACCCCGTGCGCAAAACCGGTGGAAGACACCAGGGTTACGCCCGCATTGATCTTGATTTTCGACGTCGCCGGGGCCAGTAGCGGCAGGGCAATGCGGTGATCGTGGCGGAAGGCCCCTACCCGGTTTAGGCCGGTTACGCGAATATCGGCGTCCTTGAACTCAGGGAAGGTGCCTTCTGGATCGTACAGGGTGGTGAAAATGGGGGCCTGGGGAAAAGCCTGGTGCATGGCTAAGGCCACCCGTTCCGCACCGCCACGTTGAGTTAAGTAATCGTGGGCGATGGCAACGCTAAAGTGCTCACTCATCAAAGTCTCTCTTCTGCCTATGGCAAGAATGTAAGGGAAGTAAGGCGAGGAAGTGCTGTTTATGAAATTTTGTACCTTAGAAGCGGGCGTTGACCTGCTCACTGTGGCAGTAGCCGCTAAGGGAGGCGGCTTCGACATTCAACGCTACTAATTTAGTAGCAAATGGTCCGGGCAATACGCCAATAGCGCTATCTGTGAAATTGGCTAGCTGCTCGGTGCTCTCCTCGTTAGTGCGGCTAGCTACCGCCCCAACTAGTTTGCCCCACCAGTCGCCGCCGCTTGCTACCGGGTCGATAGCGCCGGGGTGTAGCTGGTCAAAAGTGCGCCGTGCCGCACCTGAATGGTAGGCGCGCATGGCTCGCTTGACGGTGTCTGTGGCCGCACCGTGGTGCAGGGTTTCCAGCTCCGGGGCCAAAATTACCGGGATACCGGCCTCATGTAGACGGTAGCCGTAGTCCACATCCTCCCAACCGTAGTGCTGGTAGGCGGTGTCGTAGGGGCCGATTTTTTCCCAGGTTTCGCGGGTAACAGAGCAGTTAGCGGCCCAGTGACGCCAAGAGGGGATAGCGCCCCGGTAGGAGGCGGCTAGGGCTGCGCGGGTGCGGGTGGCGCCGTATACGCGGGTGTACTTTGAGGGCGGCAGGATGTCTATGGTTAGCCCGACGACGCCGCAGGGCTGGCCCTGGTGGCGCGCCCAGTGCCCAGAGACAAAGTCTGCACCAGGTTCAAGATCGTCGTCGCAGCGCACCAAAACCTGGCCTTTAGCGGCGCTAAAACCAGCGTTTAGAGCGGCTACCCGGCCTTGATTTTGCTCCAGCACCACGGCCCGTACGGGCACCTTGCTGGCGAAGGAGTCGATAATTTCTAGGCTGTTATCAAGCAGCCCATCGATTACCACTACCGCCTCAAAGTCGGTGTCGCTTTGCTGGCTTAAGGCGTTAAGCAGCGTAGGTAGCTTGGCTTCTCCCCGATAGGAGGGGATGATGATGGAAGTGCGCGGTTGGTTCATGCCTTGCTGGCCTCTTCTTCCAACTTTTCCAACTTGTCGTATTTGGCCATGACATTTTCGTGCCCAGCCAGGTAGTTAACCAGCTTGTTTTGGCTGGCGCGCAGATCCTCTTCAACCGGAGCCTCAAGTTTGGCTAGCTGCTCTTCATCAGCGCCGGGGGCGTGGGCCCACCAGGTGCAGGCAGCCAGAGCCAAACAAGCGGGGTAAGACAGGAACACGTTGCCCAGGTTGGCCGCACACACCAAAATTGCGATCGGGGCGGCTTCAAGGTAACGGTTAGGTAGGGTGGATAGCGGGTGGCTGACCTTGACGATGGTGAGTACTACTAGCGTCAGCATCAGGTAGAACATGATCCAGCCGCCTTCAGCGCGTAGCAGTAGGTAACTGGAGTGGAAGAAGAACTCGTTTTCACCCAACTTGATGGTAAGGGTGCCGGGGCCGTGACCAACGAAGGGGTTTTCGGCCACCAGCTTTTCTTCCAGCGGTACGATCAGTGAACGCAGGTGGTCAGAACCAGTACGGTCAGAGAATGAACCCTCGTTCTTGACGTCGTTGGCGTAACCAATCACCGCTTTGTATACGCCAAACAGCAGCGTGGCTTTAAGCCAAACATTAAAGTTTTTAGGGATGAACACCCAAGCCAAAGCCAGGCCTAGACCCAGCCAGGTGGTACGCGAGAAGGTTAGGAAAATACCCAGTACGGAGATAGCCAGCACAATGAAGTACTTGCGGTTACGCTGGGCAATACCGGCGTAAACCAATCCCAGTGCCAGCAGGTGCAAACCGGCGGTGTTGGGGTCACCAAACATACCGATCATACGGCCGGGGTAAGTTGATTGAGGCAGGGTGATAATGCCGTAAGCGGTGGCGATAACCTGCGAAACTCCAATAGAACCTACCAGGGCCCGCATGTTTAGACGCCCCGAGGTGGAGGCGGCAATTACCAGCGCCCAAGCCACAATGTGGCCCATACGAGTAAAGGGCAGCTGGTCATTATAGACACCCGCAATTGCCATCCAGGCAGGGATGGCAAACAGTAACATGCGGTAGCCGAAAGCCGGTTGCCAGCCCACCTTGGGTTTACGCCCAAAGGCCATGATGGACAGCAGTATGGCGCTGATATCGGCTACAGGCACGCCAGGAGCGAAGCCCTCCAGGCGCAAACACAGCGGGATGAACAGGATCATTTCCAGCAAGGATGGAGATTTACGCAGCAGTGCCTGCAGCGAAGAGTCATCCTTGCGGAAAAACACATCCCAGTCGATAGCGCCGGGCTTAACCGCGCGGCTCATTTAACCTCCTGGGGTAGCACGTCAGTAAGGAAAGCGGCAATGCGCTTAGTGGCCGCCTCGGGGGAGAATTTGCGCTGCCAGCGCTGCCATTCTTTCTCAGCCTGCTTGGCCCGTTTGGTGGGGGTGGTGTCCACTATGGCGGCGACGGCGTCGACTAGCTCGTCGACGTCATCGGGGACTATCTGGTAGGAGTAGTCCCGGCCGGCAACCTCAGGTAGCGCCCCCGCGATAGAAGTCACGAAGGGGACCTTGGCGCTCATCGCCTCAGCGACCATAAGCCCAAAGGACTCGGGGCAAATCGAGGGGAAAACTGCCACATCAACCAGGTTGAAAAAGTCTTCACGCTTAGTCCACCCCAGCTGCTTGGTGAAGCTGGCGATAGGGGCCAGGGCGGCGCTTACCCGCTCGCGCTCGGCGGCGTCGACAAAATGCGGCTCACCGGCAACCACCAGCTCAAAAGCGTTCCCACGAGTGGCGTTTAGCTGTGCCATAGCCTCGGCTAAAACCTCAATGCCCTTATCGGGGCTGGGACGCCCGAGGAAACCCACCGTAATGGGGGCCTTAAGGTCACCTTTAGGCTCGGTTTTAACCTCCTCGCACCAGTTGTAAACAATCTGGGCGGTAGGGAAGTGCTTAGCCATGGAGGCGCTGGGTACAGCCAAAGCTAGGGCGCCGCACGCCGCTAACCTGCCAGAAACCACATGCTTAAAGCTGGGGGCCTGGTGCAGGTGCACAATGCGCTGGGGGTGACCTACGGTAGCCAGTGCGGGCACATGCCCGTGGCACCACAGCACGCCTTGACGCTGGCTGGCATCCCAAGCGCGTAGGTTACGCATATAGGCTTTGCGTCCCTGGCCTTTAATAGCCACGGTGGCAAAACCAGCTTTAGCGGCCGCCGCACCTACGCCGTCGGCAATGGCCGGGGCTACTACGGTGACCTCATGGCCAAGCTGACGCAGCACCTTAGCGGTGCGTAGCAGCATGACCTCGCCGCCACCAATTTCGCCGTTATTAGCAGCTAGGGTAAAGCGAGTCACTTGAAACACCCCTGATAGACCTTGACGATGGAGTGGCACATGTCGGACACGCTAGGCCAGTAGGGGTTAAGCTGCGGGCGCTGCTCCAGCTCTAGACCCTGGCTAGCTAGTGCCTGGGCGATGGCGGTGACGTCATAGGCGTCCACTAGACACTGGCTAGGCAGAATCTCAGGGTTGCCACCAACTGGCGTAGCCACCACGCCCATGCCGCTAACCACTGCATCTAGCAGCGAGTAAGAGCAGTTTTCCCACACCGATAGTTGCGCGAGCACGTCGTGGCTAGAGAGCGCCTGGCAGGCGTCAACAAAGCCGGGGAAGTCAACGCAGTCAGTTAGCCCCAGCGACTCAACCGCACCGCGCAGGGCCGCCTCCTCCTCGCCGGTGCCGGCAATAGTCAGCGTGGCCTGGGGGTAATCGCGCTTAAGCAGCGAGAATCCCTTAAGCAGCTCCAAAATGCGCTTTTCTGGCGCCAGGCGGGCCAGGGACAAAATCCGCAGGCCCTCCTTACGCTGGCTGGGCGCAGTGGGGGCGTCGACGCCGTTATGTAGTACGTCGACCACCCGGCGCGGGTGCCACTTGGCTTCCATGGCGTCGGCGGTGGCCACTGAGCAGGCCATAAGCGCATCGAAACGCTCACAGCGCAGCTGGTGGGCGCGGCTCATCAAAGCCGATTTGAAGCTACTGCCGTGGTAGACACTGTCATCGTAGGCGATGCCATGCTCAGTTGACACCAGCTTGGTGGGGCCGGTTAACGGCACTGCCAAGGCGCCCACAATATCTGCATAGGCTAGGTGCGTGTGCACAATGGCCGGGCGTAGCTTGGCTACCGCGTGGCGCAGTACCCGCACTGAAGCGGTCAACCCATAATTGGGGCCAAAGCTTTCAGCCAGCACTGGCACACCTAGCTGGGTTAATTCCTCAGCTAGCGCTCCCGGTGGGCACAGCACCACCATGCGGGTACGGGGCAGGCCGGTGCGGGCGACGTCGAGAACATGACGTGCCACCCCACCGATCTCAGCAACCGGAACTACCCATAGCGCGATTGGTGCGTTACCCGCTACGCCTTTATAAGCCACTGTCACAGGTACTTCTCCAGGCGGTCTAGGCCGGTCCAGAAGCCCTCACCGTTGTTAACGTGACCCATCCAGATTTCCGGAATGAAGGACACGCCGGGGGCCAGGCGGTCAAGCTGCTCAGCCAGCTCAGGCCAGTTAACGTCACCCTCGCCGATCTGTACACCCTCACCGTCAACGCCCTTACCGTCAACAATGTGCAGGTGGGCGGCTAGCGGGGCGAGAATCTCGGTGTATTCACGCAGCGGGCGGTGCTCGTGGTTAGCTGACAGCATCGAGTGGGAGATGTCGTAGGTGATCTGTAGGCCGCTACGCTCGGCAAAGTCACGCAGCGCCTCAGGGCTCATAAACAGGTTGTGGTACTGCTGACCACCCAGTAGCCACGGGTAAGGCGGCAGGGTCTGGGGGGCTAGGCGCACGCCGGAGTAGTCCACGTGCTTTAGACCCTCAATGATGCGGTCATACATGGCCGGGATCTGCTCAGGGTCAACCGGGCCTTCCTTGGTGAAACCACCCAGGGTGGCAATGAAGACCGGGTCCTGTTCCTGAGTGAAGTAGGGGCGCAGCGACTTGGTGATGTCGATAGTGCGCTGTAGCTCGCGGATGGAGCGCTCCCACACGGCGTCGTCGGGGGAGGCCAGGTCCAAAATGAAGTCACCGCTGAACAGGTCGGGCAGGTGGCAGGTGTAACCCATGGGTAGCGGGTTGTCCTTGTAAGCCGCGAACACCTCGTCCACGTCCATGTCCAGGTCCTTGTAGGAGTAGTGGAACTCCAGGAAGTCGGGCTTGGCGCCGGCATCCAAAATGGCCTGGAAGTCGTGGTAGCGCACCGGCACACCCCACGGGCGACGGAAGTGGTAGTCGCGTGGGCGGGCGGGGTTGTCGGAGATGTCGCCCTCGTAGAAGAAGTCGCCGGCGGCCACGTCACGGCGAGCAATACGGCCCACCAGCTTGTCTAGCGAGTTGGGCTGCAGGCCACGGCCGGGGCTCTTAACGTCGACGGCGTCGGCGGTGATGCGCTCACCGGACTTGATGTCACGGGCGGCCACCAAAGACTTAGCCAGGTTGGCGCGGTTCATGAACTCGCCGGGGGCCACTACACGGGCCTCGGCAGTGCCCAGGGAGGCCTCCACGTCGCGGATCTGACGCACCATGGCGGCAAACTCGTCAGGCAGCAGCGAAACCTTGTGGTCGTTACCTTCAAGGTTGCGGTCAATGGTGAAGTGCTTTTCAATTACTGAGGCGCCCAGGGCCACAGCGGCCATGGGGATGTGGTAGCCGCGCTCGTGACCGGAGTAGCCCACCGGGCAGTCACCGATCTCAGCTAGACGCTGCATGTAGCGCAGGTTTAGGTCCTTGAAAGGGGCCGGGTAGGTGGACTGCACCTGGAGTAGAGCGTAGGGGGCGCCGTAGCGACGCAGCAGGGCCACCGACTCCTTGATCTCATCCTCGGTGCTCATACCGGTGGAGACGATCATGGGCAGGTTTTCTTTAGCGGCGGCGGTTAGCAGCGCGTGGTTGGTTAGGTCAGCGGAGGCAATCTTTAGGCCGTCGACGCCGTACTCTAGCAGTACCTCTAGGGAGGGTAGGTCCCAGGGGGTGCACATAATGTCAATGCCCTTGTCGCGGCAGTGATCGAAGACCTCGATCATCTTGGGGGCCGACAGGGAGAAGCGGGTGAGCAGGTCCAGGGTGTACTGCACGCCCAGGTCCTCGCCCGCGGTGGCGGCACCGCGCTGACGGTAGAGGGCGTCCATGTCACGCAGCTGGAACTTAACGCAGTCAGCCTTAGCTTCCACAGCTAGGTCTACCAGCTGCTTGGCTAGGTCAACATTGCCCTGGTGGTTGTTACCAATTTCAGCAATTACAAAGGTGGGCTGGTCTTTACCAACGCGGTGGCTACCAACGGTGAAGGAGTCGTTGGTGGGGGAGGCGATGGCCACCATGCGCCCGCGGGTATCTAGCACCGGCACTAGGCTGACGCCGTCGCGGAACTTCCAGTCCAGCTCGTCAACCAAGGTGCCCTCGGTGACGGTACGCGGGGAGCGGTTAGCTACCTTAATGGCGCTGGTCTCCATATTGGAGTTGCCGGCGGTAAGCCAGCGACGCACGTCGCCGTCGGTAAGTGAACCCTGTAGCACGCCATGCTCGTCTACCAGGAAGATAGTGCGGGCCTTGTTGGCGTTGATTTTAGCTAGGGTGCTGAGCAAAGAGTCGTCAGCGAAAGCTACGTAAGGGGTAATGGAACGCTCGATGCTCATGCTAGACCTTCCTGCTGACGCATTTCGATAAGGGTTTTGCCCGCTAGGGCTAGGTCAAGGGGGCCGTCAATGTCGATGCCTTCAACCTCATCCATGACAAATAGACCAATGTTGCCGCCGATACGGTTGTTGCGTTCGCGGTAAACCCATGGCTTGGTTACATATAGGGAGCCAGTCTCGCGGTAGCGGAACTGGTCGGGGGTTAGCTCCTGACGACGCGGGCGGTGGTCCACCTCAAAGTCGGCGGTGGGGCCGTGACCGTCGCGGGCAGTCCACCACAGGAAGGGGGTCTGCGGTACGGTGCCAACCAGTGAGTCAACACCGGTTTCACGGGCCTGGGCGATAGCGCGGTCAATGGTGCCAGGGCGACGCACCGGGCTGGTGGCCTGCAGTAGCATCACGAACTCAGGCTCATAGCCTTCTTTGTCACGCAGATAGTCCATGGCGTGCACAATCACCGGCTCGGTGGCGGTGGTGTCCTGGGCTAACTCGGCGGGGCGGTCAATCACCTCAGCGCCGGCTGCGCGCGCTACGCTCGCGATTTCTTCATCTTCAGTGGAAACCACTACGCGGACGTCTTTGGCTTCCAGGGCCTGCTCGATGGTCCACACCACCAGGGGTTTGCCACCTACATCACGCAGGTTCTTACGCGGGATTCCTTTAGAGCCGCCGCGCACGGGAATAACACACAGGGTGCTCATATGACTGAATAGTCCTATTCAATGTGTAATAACGGGAACGTAGCCACGCAAAAAGCATGACATTTGCTAACAATTGTAGCTTGGAGCACGCCAGCCAGTCACCGGGCGTGCGGGGATTCACGTACTGGCTTAAGCAGCCAGAATCTGGGCGATTGCCGTGGCCGGTTCAAGGGCTGGCGCCTGGGGGGCAACCGTAGGGATGTCAGACCAACGCGACAGGCCGTAGCGGGTATGGAAAGAGTGCACCCAGCTGGGGGCGTTAGGCGCATACACCCAGGCAGGAATGCCGCGCGCGGCCGCCTCCAAGGTTCCGGTGGAGAACACCGAAACTACCGGACGGTTAGTTTCAAATAGTGGGCTGGTGCCCGGATCAAATTCAATTCCGCGCCTACGCCAATAGGCGTGAATTAAACGTGAAGCTTTATCTTTTTCAGAAGGGTGCGGCCGGTAAATCGCGCCAGTGTCACGGCAAAAACGCTCACTTACCTGAGCCATATAGCTGCGGCCAATCTCGGCCCCATGCAGCTGACCTAAAAACAGTGGCCGCGCCGTAGCGCAGACCTTAATACGCGGCTGCAAAGCGGCGTTAAACAGCAGCTGGCTGCCCACCACCTGCCAGGTGACGTCAGTGCGCGAACTAGCCCAAAATTCGCCGTCGGCCTGGGACCACACCAAAGCCCGCGCCCCCGCAGCTAGCGGCGCCATAAACGGGGTAAGCAGGCCGTGCTGCTCAACTAAAAACTCAATGTCGCGTGCGCGGGCCCAAGCATAAACCTCGGTACTAACCCCCAAATAGTGCCCGGGAGCCAGTACCCGCTCCACCTTGGCTAGCAGCTGTGAATCAGCGGCCTGCGCCCAATCCACCAGCTGCCACTGGCCGCCCTCATAGCGCTCAGACAAGGCACGCGGAAAAACAATCGCCACCTCGTCTAGCATCAGCGCTGGGCGCTCATAGGCATCTAGGTGAGAAGGCGAAGCCGCCTCCAACACCGCCAGGGCACGCGGCTGACCGCGCAAAGCCACCACAATATCCACCGGCGCCGGCGTCGAAACCCGCTCGCGCACAGCAGTTTTTAGCTGCCGCACCCGGTTGCGGCTAGCCAACCAAGCCTGCCAAGCCTCCAAATCAGTGGCGAAAACTAGGCCATCTTCAGGAATAATCATTGCCAGCGCGCCTCCAAAGCCTGCACGCGGTGAGCAAAAGTATGCTCAGCCAAAGTACGTTTACGGCCCGCCTGGGCAATGGCCTGCGCCCACTGCGGCTCAGCCCCGGCGCGTTCAGCCAGCTCCACTAGCTCCTGGGTGGAGTTGAAAACCAGCAGCTCACTGCCCGGATCATAGAGGCTATCGACGTCGGCGCGATCAACAATCTGTAAACCACCCACGCCACAAGCCTCAAACGTGCGCATAGTGAAACCATCCTGATCCCCATGCAGGTTCAGTGAGGCACGCGCCCCAGCCATCACCCCATAGGCATGCGAACGGTCCAAGTCGCGCCCGCTAGGGATGGCCGGGCGGTGCCAAGACCAGGTGCGGGCCCGATCCCACCAGTGCTTAGACCAAGCGCGCCCATAAGCCTTAACATCCACGCCCGCCTGGTATAAAGCCCGCAGCATCGGCTCGCGTTGGCCGTAACGGGCCCCCACAAAAACGACGGCGTCGCTAGCTACCGGGCTAAAGGGCAAGCTGGAATCAAAAGCCAGTGGCAAATAGAACGCATCCAAACCGCGCTCAGCCATAGCGGCGGCGTCGATCGCAGAATACGTGGCGATCGGACCACGCATCTGCAAACCCGCTTCATCCACATTCATGCGGCGCAGCTCATCGTAGAACCAAGTAATGCGCTTGGCCCCAACTTCCTCAATAGACTGCCAGTAATCAGCCTGCAAAATGTCGCCCTTAATGGTGACCACCACGTCAGGGCGAGACGAACGCACCAACTGTGCGCAGTGGGCAGTAACCTGCTGGGCGTGCAAACGCGAACCGGGCAAACCATGCGGATCGCGCCGGTCAGCCAATTCAATTTTGAGCTTATGCTCTACGCGGTGAGCTGCGTTTTCTAAACGGTCATAGCAGTAGGGCAACACGGTGTAACCGCGCTGCTTAAAAGCCTGGGCTATGCCCTGCCAGTAGCCGTGGAACACAGGGCTAACCAATAAAAGTTTTTTACTCATGCTTGGGACCGATCGGCATGCGTTGGGTAATTGATTTGGGTACTAGCTAAGTTACTAGCTTGTAAGGGAATCGGGGGCAATTTTAGGCTGGCAAAAACGCCAATTCGGTAGCTAGGCGCTCGCGGGCAGCCACATCTACGCCGCGCATCTGACGGGTCAGGTTCCAAGCAAAATTGATATACGAGGCAGTTTTTAGGGTGGCGCGCAGACGCTTTACACCGCTGGGGCCATGCCACTTGTCGGCGTAAATGAAACGCGAGTCAACCAGCCACTGCCGGCGCTTATCGGAAGCTGAGGAACCGCCGCCAGCATGCACCAAGGTGGGCTGGCTGAGCACTACCGAAGGTAACCCTAGCTGACGCAGGCGCAACTGCAGGTCAACTTCTTCACTATTCATGTGGAAGCGTGAGTCAAAACCGCCCACTGCTGCAAAGGCCTGACGCGGCAGCAGCATGGCTGCGCCAACCACCCAATCGGCCACTTCAGTGTGGGTATTGTCGGCCAGAGTGTCGTGTCCTACCAGCTCATGGAGCACCGGCAGGTGACGCAGCCGGGCCAGGGGAGTGAGCCATTCAATACCCTGGTGCAGGGCGTTGGGGAAGTGTCGGCCATTCCAGTGTGTGGCGCCTACCTCATTAATTACGGCAGGGGTCACAATGGCGGGCATCCAGGGCAGGGCGGCACGGTAATAGCTGCCTAAGAAGTTAGGTTCTAGCTCGACGTCGGAGTTAAGGATTAGAACATAAGTGCCAGTGGCGGCGGCAATGCCGGTGCTTACGGCGCTACCAAAACCACCGTTTGTCTGACGACGAATTACTTTAACCCCGGGCACATCCGGGAAAGGCTCGGGAGAGCAATCGTCACTAACGATTACCTCGAAATCAGGGGCGTCTACTTGTGCTTTTAGCTGCTCTAGCAAGGGAAGGGTGGCAGCTGGGTCCCCGTAGAAGGGGATTACCACACTGAGCGCGCAAGAGGGCATGGCTGGGTCCTTTTACTCGTTGGTTACCCCAGTCTAGCTTGTAAGCCTGTGGGATATATATGATGGTTGACAGGTAAGTGAAATATATGGTGTGCAGTGTGTCGCTGTGAGCTGCATTAATAAAGCGCGGTTTAGGAGCTAAAAGATTATGACATTTAAAGCTAAGGCTTTGTCTTTGGTGCGACGCGGCAAGCGCGAAGTCATATTAACTGCCATTGGTTTTAATGGCGGCAATAACCTGTTCAAGTGGCAGCTGGCATATTCGCGCACTTTAGATAAGGGCCTAATTTCTAAGGTGCTTTATTTCCCTAACCAGGACGCCTGGCTGGAGATGTTCCCGGGGTTGCGTAAGCTGTCAATCACCTCAGACCAGATACGCTTTACTGACCGCCGCGCCACCTATATGGGGGCAGCTCAGGGGGTGGACTACACTCCGCAAGAGCGCGCCCGCTTTATTAAAGACGTACTGCTAACATCTGACGGTTTTAAACAGAGCCTAGAGCGCGCCCAGGCTTTTGTACGTGATGATGACTTAGTTATTAACGTGCGTCGCGGCGACTATTACAACAGTCGTTTTGAACCAGAATTTGGCATTAACATTGTGGAATATGTGCGCCAGGCGCTAGCTAAACAATTAGCTTTAGGGCCGGTGGGGCGCGTGGTGCTAGTTAGTGACAATGTGCCCTGGTGTGTTGACAACCTCACCCACCTGGCCCCGCAGCTAGAGTTTGTGGTTAATGAGAACCGTCGCGACATGTTTGATGACCTGGCGGTGCTGGCCTGCGCTAAGCGGCTGATCCTGGCTAACTCCACTTTCTCCTACTGGGGCGCCTTTATTGCTCAGGTGCTGGGCGCGCAGCTGGAAAACATTGTGGCCCCCGCCTTCCACCAGGGGGACGTGCCCACCGCCAGTGAGCTGTGGCGTGACCCGCGCTGGAACTTTATTCACGAAATTGACGGCGGCTGGCAAAACTATCCGGGTCGACTAGAATCCTGAGCGTGCGTCTGAAGGCCCTGCTCGATGTTTTAGCTCAAAATTCTGCGGTTTCACAGGTCATTGACCTGGCCAGTTCACGTGTACGTACCGATTACACGGCGGCGGTTGTGCCCGGGGTGCGCCCGGCCCTACTGGCTGCAATGGCCCTGGGGAAGGCGGGTTTAGACGCCGTCAGGCCGCAAGTAAACCACCCGCTGCTGGTGGTGTGCGCAACCACCCGTGAAGCTGAAGAAATGGTGGCGGCGCTGCGCTGCTACCTGCCCGATGAGGCAGTAGAGATGCTGCCGGCTTGGGAAACCCTGCCCCATGAGCGCCTGTCGCCCAGGGCTGACACTGTGGCCGCGCGCCTGGCTGTGCTACGCCGCCTAGCCCACAGTGAAGAGGGCGCTATCGGCGTGCTGGTGGTGCCGGTGCGGGCGCTGCTGGCGCCGGTAATCGCGGGGCTGGGTGAAATTGAGCCGCTCACCTTGAGCGCTGGCGCGGAGCTACCCTTGGAGGCGGCCACCGAGCGCCTAGTGAAAATGGCTTACACCCGCGTGGATATGGTGGAAAATCGCGGCGAGTTTGCCGTGCGCGGCGGTATTTTGGATGTTTTCCCGCCCACCTGCCCGCGCCCGGTGCGTGTGGACTATTTCGGGGATGAGATTGATGAAATCTCCTCCTTCGCGGTTTCAGACCAGCGCTCAATTGAGGTTTTAAAAGCCCCCGTGGTGGTTACCGCCTGCCGTGAGCTGCTGCTTAACGACGTCGTCCGCGAGCGCGCCGCCGCCCTGGTCACTAAGATCCCGGGTGCGGCAGATTTGCTGGAAAAACTAGCTGAGGGCATTTACGTTGAGGGTATGGAGTCCCTGGCGCCGGTGCTGGTGGACAAGATGGTGCCGCTGCTGGAGTTGACTGGCCAGCGCCTGACTGTGATTAGCGAGCCTGAGCGGGTGCGTCGTCGCGCTGAGGATTTGGCTGCCACCACCCAGGAGTTTTTGGCGGCGGCCTGGACTAGCGCGGCTTCGGGTGGGCAGGTGCCGGTGGATTTGTCGGCGGCGGCTTTTGTGCATTTGGCTGATGTGCGCCAGTTGAGCTTGGCTAAGGGCCTGGGGTGGTGGTCGTTTAACGCCTTTGCTAGCGCTCCGGATATGCCTAGTTTGCCTATTACTGAGGTGCCCGGCTATGGCGGTGGCTTTGAGGCGGCTGCCAGGCAGGTGGGAGACCAAGCTAAGGCTGGCTGGCGGGTAGTTATTAGCGCTGATGGTCCGGGCCCGGCGCGCCGTTTGGCTGAGGTTTTGGGTGAGGGAGATATTCCTGCCCGCATTGTGGCTGATTTGGATGAGGCTGCGGATCTGGGCGCTAGCGATGGTAGCGGCGACGGCGTGGTGCGGATTTTGCCTGCCTCGGCTTATCAGTCTTTCCTGATTCCTTCCCAAAAATTTGCTTTTATTGGCCAGTCGCAGATCACGGGGCGAGCTAGTGCTTCTCCGCGCGCCCCTAAGGCGGTGCCGGCGCGACGCTCGAAGCGTAGCGTTGACCCCCTATCGCTACATCCGGGTGATTTGGTGGTGCACTCGCACCATGGGGTGGGGCGTTTTGTGGAACTCACGCGCCGGCCTGTGCCCGGAAACCGTAACTCTAGCCGCGAATATTTGGTGATTGAGTATGCGCCTTCTAAGCGTGGCCAGCCTGCTGACCGGCTCATGGTGCCTACTGACTCGCTTGATGCGGTTAGTAAATATGTGGGTGGCGACGCCCCGGCGCTGAGCAAGATGGGCGGCGCCGACTGGCAAAAAACTAAGGCTAAAGCCCGCAAGGCGGTGCGTGAAATCGCCGGGGAGCTGGTGCGCCTGTATGCGGCCCGCCAGGCCGCTAAGGGCCACGCTTTTAGCCCTGACACCCCTTGGCAGGCGGAGCTAGAGCAGTCTTTTGCCTACACTGAAACCCCTGATCAGCTGGTCACCATTGATGAGGTTAAGGCTGATATGGAAAAGAGCGCCCCTATGGATCGCCTGATCTGTGGGGATGTGGGTTACGGCAAAACTGAGATTGCGGTGCGGGCTGCCTTTAAAGCTGTCCAGGATGGTAAGCAGGTGGCGGTGCTGGTGCCCACCACGCTGCTGGTGTCTCAGCACGCAGAAACTTTCACGGAGCGTTTTGCCGGCTTCCCGGTGACCGTGGCGCAGCTGTCGCGTTTCCAAAGCGCTAAAGAAAGCCAGCAGGTGCTGCGTGACCTTGAGCAGGGCCGTATCGACGTCGTCGTAGGCACCCACCGCTTACTGACCGGCTCAGTTAAATTTAAAGACCTGGGGCTGGTAATTATCGATGAGGAGCAGCGCTTCGGGGTGGAGCATAAAGAAGCCCTCAAAGCTATGCGCACAGATGTGGATGTGCTGTCCATGTCCGCCACCCCCATCCCGCGCACGCTGGAAATGGCGGTTAGCGGGCTGCGGGAAATGTCCACCCTGGCCACCCCGCCGGAGGATCGCCACCCGATTTTGACCTATGTGGGCCCCTATGAGACTAAGCAGGTGGGCGCCGCCATCAGGCGTGAGCTGCTGCGTGAGGGGCAGGTGTTCTATGTGCACAACAAAGTTGAAGACATTGATGCGGTGGCTGCGCGCCTAACTGAACTGGTGCCTGAAGCTAATATCGCCACCGCCCACGGGCAGATGAGTGAGCACCGCCTAGAGAAGGTAATTGACGCCTTCTGGAAGCGTGAAATTGATGTGCTGGTGTGCACCACCATTGTGGAAACCGGCCTGGACGTGTCTAACGCCAACACTTTGATTGTGGACCGCGCCGACCGTATGGGGCTAAGCCAGCTGCATCAGCTGCGTGGCCGGGTGGGGCGTGGACGTGAGCGGGCCTACGCCTACTTCCTGTACCCGGGCGACAAGCCCCTTACTGAAACCGCCCACCAGCGTCTGCGCACCATTGCTAACAACACTGATTTGGGTGCGGGTATGCAGGTGGCCATGAAGGACCTAGAAATTCGCGGCGCCGGTAACCTGCTGGGCGGGGAGCAGTCTGGGCATATCGCCGGGGTTGGCTTTGACCTGTATCTGCGCATGGTGGGTGACGCAGTGGAAGCCTACAAGCGCGGCGTGGGCCTGGGTGAAGATGAGGAGGCAGCTGAACCTGACTTGAAGGTGGAGCTGCCCATTGACGCCAATATTCCCGAGGAGTACCTGCCCCATGAGCGCTTGCGTTTGGAGGCTTACGCAAAGATGGCTGCAGCTAAGTCTGATAGCGACGTCGACGACGTCCTAGCGGAGCTAGCTGACCGTTACGGCCCGGTGCCTGAGCCCACCCAAAACTTGGCGCAGCTGGCCCGCCTGCGCGTATATGCAGCCAGCTTAGGGGTGTACGAGATTGTGGCGCAGGGTAAATCCATCCGTTTCGCACCGGTGGCCTTGCCTGAGTCGGGGGCGATGCGCGTCAAGCGCCTCTACCCGGGCACAGTCATTAAGCCAGCCACTCGCACCCTGGTGGTGCCCGCCCCGGGCACGCGCGGTTTGCGCCGTGAAACTTTAAGTGCCAGTGAGCTGCTGCGTTGGGCGCAGGTGTTCTTGCATGCGGTTGTAGCCGGCGAGGCTGAATACGAAACCGAAGCCACCAAATACCGCAGCCGCTAAGTGCGCCGGCGCCCATCGCGCGCCAAACGCGCCGGCGCCTTGCCCGCATCCGCGCAGCCCTGCCTGGCGCCCGCGCGGCGCGGATGCAAAACGGCCGCGCTCTTGCGTGTACACCCAGGAAGTTTGCAGGTAAATTACAGGTTATGGATGTTGCGGTAATTCTGCCTGGCGGACGCGGCTGGGGCCCGGTTTTAAAACTCGCTGAGATCGCTGCCGAGCACCTTGACGGCCGCCTAATCAAAATCCCAGCCGAATCCCTGCCTGCTGGGCGGTTAGGCAAACTAGCCACCCTGCTGCCGCCGCCACGCCCGCGCGGAGAGCAAAAACTGCTGGTTATCGCCTCTATTGGTGATCACCTCAACGCGGTTTTACGCTCCGGGGTGCGCCGCCACTACAGCTATGTGGCCGGCTGGGTGATTGACAGCTTCTGGGAGGCGCGCATCCCCCGCGTGGCCCGCTCACGTGGCTGGTACGACCACCTCTACGTCACTGACCAGCAGGATCTAGACATGTGGGCGGCGGCAGTGCCCTGCCCGGTCGGGGTACTGCCCTGGGGTGCCGACGTCGCCGGAGCCCAGGTGAGCTGGGCTGATAAGCAGGTGGAATTGCAGCGTGTAGGCCGTCAGCCCCAGGTGTGGGATGACGACGACGCCGTAGCCGCAGCCGCCGCCAACGCGGGGGTTAGCTTTGCTGGCCGCCCCCCATTTGGTGACACCGATGAAGCCAACCAGGCTTTTGTGGAAACCGCCTACCGCCAAGCCAAAGCGGTACTAGCTTTCGGCACCCGCACCGCCCGCGCCAAATACAACCACCCCACCAAGGATTACGTAACTGCGCGCTGGACTGACTCACTGGCCTACGGCTGCCTAGTAGCCGGCCAGGTTCCCGACACCCCCACCGCCCGCGAAATCCTGCCATCTTTTGCATTAGTGCAGCTCAGCGACACTGATGTGGCGCAGGGCCTAGAGCAGCTCAAAGCCGCCCTAACCCAGTATGACGAAGAAAAGTTCACCGCTATCCGCACCTGGGCGCGTGAACATCTAGATTGGCGCTCGCGGCTAGATCAGATTGCCGCCGACGCAGCCGTTAACTAGAGCAGTGCTCCTGGAGTTAGGTATGAGCTTTGATAAAGTCGTTTTATTTACCTCTGACCTTGGCGGTCTAGGGGGTACTACCTCTGCACTGAACGAAATGGCACGCGGATTTGCCGAGCGCGGCCTTTCGGTTAGCTATATGACCTTAGGGCGTGAGGTGGGCCAGCTACCCGTGCCCGGCGAGGTGTTTCAGGTGTTCCCGGGCCAGGCGTACACCACCGACAACCCTCTGGTGAAGCGTTTTCCGGGGCCAGGTGGCATAAAGCTAAAAGTCCTGAGCCTATACACGCCGGCGTGGCGTAAATACTGTTTAAAGCGTTTAGATCGTCACCTGGCTAAAATCGGCCCGGATACCGCCATAATCGCGTTAAAGTACAACACCCAAAAATGCTTAACTGAGGCTATTGGTCGGGGTGTGTGGGCAGCCAATGGCGCCAAGCGGCCGCTGCTGGTTTATCAAAACCACGCTTCAATGCAGTGGATGCGTCATTTTCCCGACTATCCGCAGGTGGCCGCGCCGGCAGATGTGTTCACCTGTTTAGCTGATCCTTATACGCGTGAAACCGCCCAGATCCTGGGGCGTCAGGTGGTGACAATGCCTAACTCGGTTAGGTCTTTTGAACTGCCTACGGCGCCAAAAACCAATAAAATCGTGGTTTTGTCCAGGCTGGATGAGGCTAAACACCTAGATCGGTTAATTCAGGCTTTTGCGCAGGTACAGGGGCAGGTAAAGGAAAGCTGGCAGCTGGTTATTTACGGTGAAGGTCCATCGCGCGAAAGTCTCGAAGCTCTGATTGCTGATCTGCACCTTAGTGATCGCGTTAGCCTACCTGGCAGTTGCTATGACTTAACTAAAGCTTTTAGCGGCGCTAGCCTATCCGCTTTAGTTTCTGGCAATGAAGGTCAGGGGTTGAATGTGGTTGAGGCGGCCATGGCCGGGGTGCCCTCAGTAGTTACCCCCTGCTCACCTGGCGCGATTGAGTTGGCTGAGCACGGTGGTTACTTGGCTGGCGGCTTTGCGGTGGACGACATTGCGCAAGCTTTGCGTCAAGCTATGTGCGACGACGAACGTGAGGCGGTGGGGCTGCGGGCGCAGACCTATGCGCAGCGTTTTAGTACCGCTGCGGTAACCGATAACTGGCTTGAACTATTCGCGAGGTTAACCTAAAGGTCATTTTGCAGGGCTAATACCCTCGCGCAGGTAGCTTAGGCAAGCTAGACTTGGTCACGTAATATTCCTGTTTCGATTACTTAGGAGCACCACGTGGCCCTCATCGAGAACGTACATGCACGCGAGATTCTAGACTCCCGCGGCAACCCCACTCTAGAGGTTGAAATCCTACTTGAGGATGGTTCCTTCGCCCGCGCGGCTGTCCCCTCTGGCGCTTCCACTGGTGCTTTTGAGGCTGTGGAACTGCGCGACGGCGACAAGGGCCGTTACGAGGGTAAGGGTGTAGAGAAGGCCGTTGCTAACGTAAACGACATCATCGCCCCCGAGGTTATCGGCTTCGACGCCGCTGACCAGCGTGGCCTAGACCGCCTAATGATTGAGCTAGACGGCACCCCCAACAAGGGCAAGCTGGGCGCCAACGCTATCCTGGGTGTGTCCCTGGCTGCCGCTCAGGCCTCCGCCGAATCTGCCGGCCTAGAGCTATTCCAGTACGTTGGTGGCCCCAACGCTCACGTCCTACCCGTCCCCATGATGAACATCCTCAACGGTGGCTCTCACGCTGACTCCAACGTTGACATCCAGGAGTTCATGATTGCCCCCATCGGTGCTCCCTCCTTCCGTGAGGCTCTGCGCTGGGGCGCCGAGGTCTACCACTCCCTCAAGAAGGTCGTCAAGGAGCGTGGCCTGTCCACCGGTCTAGGTGACGAGGGTGGTTTCGCCCCCAACCTAGACTCCAACCGTGAGGCTCTAGAGCTGATCGTTGAGGCCATCGAGAAGGCTGGCTACAAGCCCGGCGCCGACGTTGCCCTGGCTATGGACGTTGCCTCCTCCGAGTTCTTCGACAGCGAGACCAAGACCTACAAGTTCGAGGGCGAGCAGCGCGACAACGACTACATGGTCAAGTACTACGAGCAGCTCATCAAGGACTTCCCGATCGTCTCCATCGAGGACCCGCTAAGCGAAGACGAGTGGGAAGACTGGAAGGCCCTGACCGCCGAGATCGGTGACAAGGTACAGATCGTTGGTGACGACTTCTTCGTAACCAACCCCGAGCGTCTAGCCAAGGGCATCGAGCTCAAGGCTGCCAACGCCCTGCTGGTTAAGGTAAACCAGATCGGTTCTCTAACCGAGACCCTGGAGGCCGTGGAGATGGCCCACCGCAACGGTTACAAGAGCATGACCTCTCACCGTTCCGGTGAGACCGAGGACACCACCATCGCCGACCTGGCTGTTGCCACCAACTCCGGCCAGATCAAGACCGGTGCTCCCGCCCGTGGCGAGCGTGTCAACAAGTACAACCAGCTGCTGCGTATCGAGGAGTCCCTGGGTGAGGACGCCGTATACGCCGGCGCCAGCGCCTTCCCGCGCTTCAAGGCCTGATAAAGCAGGTCCTGAGCTAAACCAGCTCTGACTAAACGGGCGGGGGGGATTTAAGCACCCCGCCCGCTTTGTATCTAGCCCTCAGGTAGTATCAAAGGTGTGAAGCCCCGTCGCCCTACCCAAGCTGACCCACGTCGTCGTCGCCAGAGGCGAACGTCAAACGCTACCGGCAGCGAGGCAGCCCCACGCACCCACCCTGAAGGCCTGCCCAGGGTCCGTTTACAAACGCCCCGCACTGGCGAAATCCCGCAGGTACCCCAGCAACGCGACGACGGGCGCACCCCAGTTTCGCTGCGGATGCTATTAGTGCTAGTGGCCCTGCTAGTGCCTACATTCTTTATTGCTGAAAGCGTGCACACCTACTTTGTGCAGCATCAGCGCTATCAGGAAGTTAGCTCCCAACTGCGCGCCACCAAGCAAGAAAACGCCCAGCTGGAGGCCAAACTGCAGGCCTGGCGAGACAACAACTATCTAAAAAGCCAGGCACGTGGGCGCCTTGGCTACGTAATGCCGGGGGAGACCACCTACATTGTGGTGGGCGCCGATTCAGTTAGCGAAACCACCGCTACCAGCTCCACCCCCCAAAATAGCCAGCCCTGGTATGACCGCCTGCGCCAGAGCACTCGTGAAGCCGGTAAAGTCCCCAAGGCTGCGAAACGTGAACCCTCCCAGCGCGGCTGGCTAGATCCAACCACTAGCCCCACGCCTACCGTAACCACCACCCCATAAAGCGAGAGCATATGAGTTCAGAAGTTACCCAGGCCGATATTGAAGCCCTAGGCCAACAGCTGGGGCGCGTCCCGCGCGGGGTGGTAGCCATTGCCGCGCGCTGCGTGTGTGGTCGCCCGGCGGTGGTGCAAACCGCCCCGCGTCTAGACGACGGCTCACCCTTCCCCACCACCTTCTACCTGACCCTGCCAGGGGCGGTATATGGCTGCTCAGCCCTGGAAGCCACCCACTACATGGATGAGCTAAACCAGCGTCTAGCTGAAGATGAGCAACTGGCCGCCGCCTACGCCCAGGCCCACCAGGCCTACCTGGCAGAGCGCGAAAAGCTTGGTCAAGTGGACGAAATTGCCGGTATTTCCGCAGGTGGTATGCCCACCCGTGTTAAATGCCTACACGCCCTAGTGGGCCACTCACTAGCCGCCGGTGCGGGGGTAAACCCCATCGGCGACATTGCCATTGAAACCATGCGTGAACGCGGCCTGTGGGATAAGCAGGTTTGCAACTGTAAGGACGGTAAATAATGCGCCTGGCTGCTATTGACTGCGGTACCAACACTATCCGTTTGCTGATCGGCGACTATGAGCTTACCGATCAGGGCATTATCATCAACGAGCTGGAGCGCTCAGGTGAGATTGTGCGCCTAGGTGTGGGGGTAGACCGCACCGGCCGCTTAAATGAGGAGGCCATTGAGCGCACCTTGGACTTCACCCGTGCCTGCGCTGAGCGTTTTGAGCATTACGGGGTGCAACAGGCCCGGTTTGTGGCCACCTCCGCCTCGCGTGACGCTGCCAACCGTGACGTTTTCGTCAATGGTGTTTGGGCAATTTTGGGTTTTGAACCTGAAGTAATCAGCGGTGAAGAAGAAGCTGCCCTGGCCTTCCTGGGCTCTAAGGTGGGCAGCAATGTGGATATGACCCACCCGCGCCTGGTAGTGGATTTGGGTGGCGGTTCCACCGAGTTCAGCCTGGGCACCCAATACCCTGACGCCTATATCTCCACCAACATGGGTTCGGGGCGCGTCACCGAGCGTTTCCTAAGTGAAGGCGTCACCCCTGCCTCTGAAGCAGCCGCCCGTGAGTTTGTGCGTTCCATGCTGGATACGGCTGCCGAGCAGGTAGATTTCAGTGCTGCCCACTCCCTGGTGGGACTGGCTGGCACTATCACTGCGGTTACCGCCCACGCCCTGGGACTGGAATATTTCGACAGCCAAAAAATCGGTGGGGCACAGGTGCCCGTAGAGGACATGCGCCGCTCCTGCGACGCCATCATCCATGCCACCCCTGAGCAGTTAGAGCAGTGGGAATTCATTGCCCCCGGACGCCGCAGCGTAATTGCCGCCGGCGCCCTGATCTGCGATGAAATAGTGGCCCGCGTGGCGGCTGACACCGCTAACACCGATCACCCGGTGCGCCACATTAACGTGTCTCTGCACGATATTCTCGACGGTATCGCCCTCTCGCAGCTATGAACCAGTCCTTTGCTGCCCTGCTGCTGGCGGCGCGCAGAGAGCGTCAACTGGTGATTGCTACGGCGCTAACTGACGGCGCTCCTAGCGGCCAGGCCCGCCAGGCTCGTCTGGCCCAGCAGCAGGGGGCAGGGGCTGCGGAACTGCGCGCGGACCTGCTAGCTGATCCCGCCCAGGTACGCGCAGCGCTGACGGCAGTGAGGGCAGCCTTTAGCCTGCCGCTGCTGCTGACCTATCGTTCAACCACGGAGGGCGGTAAAGGCGCTGGTCACGGCCAGGGCTATGAGGATTATTTGGCTAGTTTGCTACAGTTACGCCCGGCCGTGGCCGCAGTAGACATAGAGATGGCCTGCCCTGCCAGTAAGGCGCTGGTAGCTGAGGCTAAAGCGGGTGGCTACGACGTCGTCGGCTCCTGCCACGACTTTACGGCCACCCCCAGCGCGGCCCAGATAACCCAAAAACTGGCGCAAATTACTGCCGCCGGCGCGGATATCACCAAAGTGGCTTACATGCCACGCACTGCCCAGGACGTGGCCGCGCTGCGACATGCCGCCCATGACTTTGCCGGCGCCTACCCCCACCAGCCGCTAATTGCTATTTCAATGGGCCAGCTGGGCGCCCCAAGCCGCACTGACCTGGCCAATTGTCTGACCTTTGCGACAATTGCCGACGGCGCTGCTAGCGCCCCAGGACAAGCAACTATTGCCCACGTGAGAGCCTGGCTAGAAAACACCCCGGGGACAAGTACTATAGAACTATGAGCCAGCCCCTCGACTCCTCCTCTCGGGCCGCTGGAATCCCCATCGGAATTCGCGCGCATTTAGCCCACGCCGCCTTGCAGGTCCTAGCGCAAGACGCAGGCGTGGATATTTTGCATATCAAAGGCCCGGCAGTTCACCCCAGTATTGGCCGCGCCCTAACCCACAGCACCGATGCCGATGTGCTGGTGCGCCCAGAACAAGTAAAGCTATACGTCAAAGCCCTGCTAGATCACGGCTGGCGTCACAACACCTCATTTGAAACTGGCTCCGCTTTCGAGCACGCGGCCACCTTCTTCCACCCCACCTGGGGATACGTAGATCTGCACCGGCGCTACCCGGGAATTACCGCGCCCAAAGCTTTTAACAACCTCTGGGCGCGGCGCATCCACCAAATGCTTGGTGGAGTTCGCTGCGCTACCCCAGCACTAATCGATCAGCGCCTAATTTTGCTGCTACACGTAGCGCGCAACTCCTCGGGGACATCAGACCCCGACTATGCCCTAGTATGGGCAACCCTAGACGAGTGCGCCCAAGCGGACCTGCGCCGTCGAGCCCGGGAACTAGGGGCCCAAGTGGGGCTAGCCGCCGCGCTAGGAGAACTAGACCAATACCGCCAAGACCCCACCCACGACCTGTGGATGATGTTCTCCACCGGTGAGGGCGGGCGCCTAGACGAGTGGAAAGCCCGCTTCAAAGCAGCCAACGGCCCGCTGGCTAAAGCCCGCATTGTGGGCCGGGCACTGCTAGTAAACACCGACCACCTAACCATGCGGCTAGGTCACGAACCCACCCCGGCTGAAGTGCGCCAAGAATATGTGGAGCGCTACCGGGCGGCTTTGCGTGAAGGAATGGACAAAGTTAAGAGGAAACTGTGACCTACCTGCACCCCTCACGCCTGGGTTACTACGACGACCCCACTGAGCAGGCCATTTACTTGGCACCACTACCCGACGGCGAAATCTCTAGGCTAGAAGGCCCTGCCCGCGCTATTTGGATCGGCGCTGATGGGGCTGAGAATATGGCTGAAGTAGCCCAGCGGGTTGCCCCCTATTTCAACGTTACGGCTGACCAAATTGAGGCAGACGTAAGCGAATTTATTAGTCAACTGATTGCTGGCGCACTTCTGGAGGAAGTCATGGACCTAAAGGATGCCCGATGAGCGGCAGTTACGGGGCCTCGCCCCGGTTGCTGTTTGTGTGCACCGCCAACATTTGCCGTAGCGCCTATGCTGAGGTGCGCTCCCGCCAAATGCTGGGTTTGGATGCCGGCTGGGCCTTTTTTAGTGCCGGCGTGCCCGGCACGGTTGGCCGTGAAATGGACCCGCCCATGGTGGCCCAGGCGGTGGCGCGTGGCGTGGCCCTGGAGGACTGCTTGGCTATGCGTTCACGCCAAATGCGTGAAGGTATTTTGCGTCGCTCACGCCTAGTGGTGACCATGGCTAACTCGCACCGTGTGGCCTTGCTTGATGATTTTCCTGCCTACGCTGAGCGTTACTGGACTTTGGGGCAGCTAGCCGACGCCGCCACCTTGCTCCAGCGTGATGACGCCTGGCTGAGCTATGACACTGACCAGCTAGTGCAGGCGCTACACGCAGTGCGTGGGCCAGCTGGGGGTGGACGCGACGTAGCTGACCCATATCGGCGTGGAGATGCAGCTATGGCTGCAGCGGCCGATACCATTGATGCGTACTTGCGCACTATTCTGCCGCTACTATCGCGCGGCTAAAGGCCTAGTTGATACCGTACTAACATATAGATTTTTCAGGTTCCCCACCTGATCCCTGGCATCGCCAGGCCGCTCGGAAGAAGGGCAATAACCCACTGTGACAATCCAAGACTTTGTTAGGATGACCCGGGTCAACCTGGGTTTCTTAATCCTATGCGTGCTATTGGGTCTAGCCGGTGGTTTCGGCTATGCCAGCGCCCAGCCATGGACCTACACCGCTACTTCCCAGGCGATGGTGGTAGTTCCCGGTACCGATGCTTTTAGCCAGAACTCTATTTCTGGTCAGAAAGCTAGCGTGTATGCAGTCCTAGCTGGTTCGCAGAACGTGGCTAACCGCGTGGCTAAGACCCTCAAGACCTCCAACATGGAGGGCACTCTTAGTGGTAGTGCTGACGCCGTTCCTGGTCTGTTCACTCTGACCGCTACCGCCTCCACCCCGGAGCGCGCTCGTGACATCGCTAATGCCGGCATCAAGGCCGTGTCTGATGAGGCTAACGCGATTACCACCCTTAACGCGCCTACCGTGCAGCCCACCACCAAGACCACCACTAACCCTGATGGTACCCAGGTAACCACCACCACCCAGAGCGTGGATGGCACCACCAACGTAACCACTACGGACAACAGCTACCGCGAAACCCGCGTAACCCAGACCCTGCAGGCAGTTGCCCCCAGCGCCCCTAGCTCCCCTGACTTCTACAAGCTCAGCGGCATGGGTGCCCTGGCTGGTCTGGTGATTGGCTACCTGGTGGTGTTCATGCGCCGCCTGATGGACAACCGTGTACGCCACAACTCCGATGTTGAGGAGCTGCTGGGTTCTTCTGTACTGGCGGTTGTACCTAAGTCCACTGAACTGAACGCCAAGGGCCGTCAGAACGTAGACGGTCTGGGTCAGGCCGCTGAGGCCCTGCGTCACCTACGTACCAACCTGCGCTTCGTGGATGTTGACAACCCGCCGCGCGCAATCGTTATGACCAGTGCTAACCCTGGTGAAGGTAAGTCCACCATGTCTGCCGTGTTGGCACAGATGCTGGCTTCTTCCGGTCAGCGCACCGTGCTAATCGACACCGACTTGCGTAAGCCCGTGGTGCACAAGATCTTCGGCCTAGACGGTTCTGTGGGTCTAACCCAGATCCTGGCTGGTGACATGCAGCTGTCCGACGTCGCCCAGAAGATTGAGGGTCAGCCCAACTTGCGTGTTGTGCCCGCTGGCCGTATCCCTCCCAACCCCTCAGAGCTTTTGGGTTCCCAGCGTATGAAGGCCTTGATGGACTACCTCAAGGACGACGCCATGGTGATCATGGACGCCCCGCCGCTACTGCCGGTTACCGACGCCGGTCTGCTTTCGGCCCTGGCCGACGGCGCCATCTTGGTCATGGAGGTGGGTGGCACCTACAAGGAGCAGGCCCGCCTGTGTGGCAAGATCTTCAAGCAAGTTGACGGCCGTCTGCTGGGTGTAGTGCTCAACCGTGCTTCACGTCGTAACCTCGGTAGCGTTTACTACGGTTACGGCTACGGTGGCTACGGCCAGAACTACTACTACTACGAGGAAGACGAGAAGCGTAAGCTGCTTGGCTTCATCCCGCTGCCCGGTCACCGCAAGCGCAAGCGCGAAAACCAGATCGTCTCCATCCAGGAGGAAGAGGTCCACCCTCTGCCTAAGGACAAGCAGAGCCGCCGCGCCGCCCGCCGCGCTGCCCGCACCGAGGCCCCGGCCCAGGTACCCGATCAGCTACCTGCCGCCACCATTACCTCGTCTCCAGTTAGCTCGCGTACCTCAGCGGCTAGCCCGCGCGTGAGCACCGTGGTTAACCCCGAGCCGGTAAGCGTGCCTTCCGTACAGGATTCAGGTGACGACACCGCTACCACTGAGGCTGTTGCCAGCCCGGTAAGCACCGGTATGCCGCTGCCTCCGCCTACTGCCTCCATCAGCCAGCCGGTGGGTGAGGAAACTGCCGTGCAGACCTCTGCCGCCTTCGGTGCCCCGCAGGCTAGCGTGCCCACGCGCCGCTCGCTGCGTGAGCGTCGCAATGGCTGATAGCTAATACAACAAGGCCCCGGCTTAATGCCGGGGCCTTGTTGTTTAGCCTTCTAAAGCCCAGTAAAGCTCAGTGCTAAAGCTTAGAGAACTGCCAGGATTTCGGTTACGAACACTAGGGTGTCGCCGCCCTTAATGCCGGCCTGAGGCACGCCACGGGAGCCGTAGCCTAGCTCGGAGGGGATGGACAGCAGCACGCGTGAACCCACGCGCTGGCCTACCAGGCCCTCGTCCCAACCACGGATAACCATGCCCACGCCAATCTGGAAGCTCAGCGGCTGGCCACGGTCAAAGGAGTTGTCGAATACCTGGCCATCCCAGATCTGACCCAGGTAGTTGCACACAATGGTGTCGCCGGGCTCAACGATCTGGCCGTCGCCGGCGTCGAGAACCTGAATCTCTAGGTCAGCGGGGGCCTCAGCGTCGGGGAAGGTGAGGGTGGGCTTGGTGCCTTTGCTACCGGAAACGGTAGGAAGTGGTGTTGCAATCATGGTTTAAGTTTAAGGGTAACCAATGCCTCAACGTATGTTTCTACGCCTGAAGTAGAATAGGTGCGTTCCCGTTTTTATAGCGCTCGTTTCCCCAACAAGCTTTGCATTTTCTTGAGGATGTTTTGTGGCTCCCAACACCGGCATAGTTAATTTACCTAGGCTAACCAGCCTGCGTTTTTTTGCTGCATCAGGTGTATTCATGTATCACCTGTGCCGCATTTATCCAGGTATGCCGCTTAAAGCTACGTCCACTGTGGGCTATGTGGGGGTTGCATTTTTCTTTGTGCTATCAGGTTTTGTGCTGACCTGGTCTACCCCGATTTATAACGGTGTGGAGGCCAAACAGTTTTGGATTAAACGTGTAGCGCGTGTATATCCCTCCCACCTGGTGATGATGGTGATCGCGTTGCTATTGCCGGCTACACCGCTGCCATTAACCTGGGTTGCGGTGCCTCCCAACGCGCTGCTGCTGCAATCTTGGTTCTCACCTAATGACATTGCTTTTGGGGTAAACGCAGTTAGCTGGTCGCTGTCTTGTGAGGCTTTCTTCTACCTGTGTGCACCGCTACTTATCAGCGTGCTAAATGCACTTAAGCCCTTGCAGCGCTACCTAGCTGCCGCCGCTGGTGCGGGTGTGGCTTGGAGTATCGGTCTGGTGCTGGCAGCCAATGGGGCTAATGTTTACGCCTACCACTTGCCGATTGTGCGTATCGGTGAATTCATTATCGGTATTGCTTTGGCTTTGGCTTTGCGCGACGGCGTGCGCTTGCCTTTTAGGAGCGTGTGCCTTGCGGGGGTGACCACCGCTGTGATGGTGATGGTTTGCCTGCGCACCGGGCAGCTAACTACGGTTAGCGGCATTTTGATGGTGCCCGCCTTTGCCTGGCTGATTTACGCCTGCGCGCAGGCTGACTTGGATGGGGTACGCGGCGTGCTGCGGCTAAAGCTGCTAGAGCACCTGGGTATTACTTCTTTTGCTTTTTATCTGGTGCACGAATTAGTGCTCCTAAACCTCAAACCGCTGCCCTGGCCGCATGGTTCAAAGCTGGTTAATCTGGCGACTGTAATCGTGCTTTGGATTATCTGCCAGGCGGCGGCTGAACTGTTATACCGTGGAGTTGAGCGTCCTGCGCAGCGTCGTATTCGTGCGTGGGCGGCAGCACATAAGGGGAAGAATGAAACAAAGGCTGGGCATTATTCGCTACAACCTGGGCGTGCTAGTGGACAAGCCGGAACGCCCGGCACTGGTGTGGATGATGCTGGGAACGGTACTAGTGTCACTGGCGGACACCGCCTCGATTCTGCTGGTAGCGCCGCTGGCGCAGGCCATGACGGGGCAGTGGCGCAGCGGAGCCGCCGGGTACGCCGCTGAGCTTCTGGGCGTCAATACCCAAGGTGAGCTGGTAGCTGCCTTAGCTGGCGCGGTTATTATCGGCTTCATTGTTAAGGACCTGCTCTCCATTTTGGTGCAGTGGTGGAGCCTGAAGGTTTCCTCTAACCTGCGCTACAAGAGCGCTATTGAAATTAGCGAATACTATCTGCGCCTGCCTTACTCTAAGCACGCTTATTTAGGGTTGGCGGTAATTCTAAATAAGTCTGGTCAGAACGTGACCATGGCTTATAGCGGTTACCTGTTTGGCACTATCACGCTGGCTACCCAGATTTTTGCGGTTGTCAGTGTGGTGGGCGCGCTGCTGATTGCTGCCCCGGTGGCTACCGCGATTTTGGCGCTGTTTATTGGCCTGTTTGGCTGGCTCTTCCTACGTAAGGTGCGCCCGCTAAATGAGCGCCTGGGCGCGGAAGAGGTGGCCGCTAATGAGCGCTCGTTCAGGGCTTGCTTTGACGCTTTTGGCACCATTAAAGAAACCCAGCTGCGTAACGCCTACGACTTCTATCTAGAGCGTATTGATGAGGCTTCAGCTAAGCTGCGCGACATTAGCATTCAGAAGGGTTTTATCGCTTCGCTACCTAAGCAGCTAATTGAAATTGTGTTCATGCTGGCACTAGCCATCGTGTTTGCTTTTACTGCTTTTGTGGGTGACAGCCAGTCGCTGCTGTCATCTATGGCGGTATTGCTAGCGGCGGCTTTCCGTGTGCTACCCACTGCTGCCGGTATGCTGGGCACCTTGGCTACTATCCGTCAGGCTGAGCCGGCTACACGCGAATTTATTGCCTCTAAGCTGGCGGCCCGCTCACAGATTAAGAGCATGGAAATTGTTAGCCGTGAGGAGGTCACCCCGCTGGTTCTACGTAAAGAGCTAGAGGTGCGTGACGTGCGTTTCCGCTATGACGACGACGCCCCTGAGGTGCTTAAGGGCGTGAACTTGCGTATTCCATTTGGCACTAAAGCTGCTTTTGTGGGCTCCTCGGGTGCCGGTAAATCTACTTTGTTGGATCTGCTGATGGGGCTGCAGGTGCCCACCAGCGGTGAGATCCTGATTGACGGCGCCGACATGCGTGAAAATATTTACGGCTGGCAGTCCAATATTGGGGTAGTGCCCCAGAACGTGTTTATTACTGACCGCACTATCGCCGAGAATATTGCTTTTGACCAGCGCCGCGAAGACATTGACCCCGAGCGGGTGCGCGAGGCTTTGGAAGGCGCACGCCTGTGGGAGTTTGTTTCTAGCCAGCCTGAGGGTATCTGGTCTGAGTTTGGTGAGCAGGGCCGACGTCTATCAGGTGGGCAGTTGCAGCGTGTGGGTATTGCCCGCGCCTTGTATCGCCGCCCTAACCTGCTGATTTTGGATGAGGCCACTAGCGCCCTAGATAACGAGACTGAAGCGGAAATCGCTGAAACTATCGATAATCTAAGCGGCAAGATCACCGTGATTATTGTGGCTCACCGTCTATCCACTATCCGTAATGCGGATCAGATCGTGTTCCTGGCTAATGGTGTGGTTGATGGCATCGGTAGCTTCATTGAGCTGCAGGAATGCTCTGAAGGCTTCCGTAACCTGGTTAAGTTGGCGGCGCTAGAGCAGGCCTAAAACCAGAGCCAAATAAAACCAGCTGCTTAGCTGGTGGCAGCCATAAAAAAGTTTGTGCCCCAGAAGTTTCTGGGGCACAAACGCGTATTAGCTGTTTAGTTCACCTGACTCGTTCCAGGTTTTCCAGCGCAGCGGGTGGGCTTTAAGCATGGGGCCGTTAGCAGCAAACTGGATGCGCTCATCGGGGCGCCCGTGGCTGATGTTTTCCCAAACTTCAAGGATTTCGGCGTTGGATAGCTTGGAGCCAGCCTCCCAGTGTGGGGAGAACCAGCTTAGGTCCTCGCCGGTCAGCGCGGTGGCGGCGCTACCTTGACGTACCTTGCGGGCTACCTGCTCGGGGGAGCGGTATTGGGCGTGGGCGATTTTTAGGCCATGGCTGGTGGCGCCTACCCGCAGGGCATAGTGGTTGCCGGGGCCCATCTTTAGCCAGCGGTGTGAACGCACGGCCACTTTGCCGGGGAAGGAGGGTTTGGTGTCCACAATGAATTCGGCGTTGATCAGGTCCTCAGGGCCGGGCGTGGTGGGCACCATGTGTAAAAAGTCGGCGTAAATCATGTCTGCGTTTTGGGCGCGCAGATAGTCTGCTAGCCTCCCTTCGGGGGCGAACCAGAACTCGTCGCCGTCGAAGGGAATAATCCAGTCAGCTCCTGCCCGCCAAGCCGCATGGCACATGTAGGTCATTTTTTCTGCCTGAATATGTGCCGGTTCGCGGTCTCGGGCTACGTGCACGCGACCGGTTTTGAGGGCGAATTCTTCTAGAATTTCCGGGGTGTCATCGGTGGACATGTTGTCGCCAACAATGATGTGGCTGATGCCCTGCGCAAATAGGTGCTCAATGACCAGGGGCAGGATATCTGCCTCGTTTTTGACTAGCGTTACGCCCCAAACTTCGCCTTCTTTACGACGACGACGCGGCAAGTTAGGTAGCTGCATATGTTTTATGGCCCGCATCTGCGCGGGTAGGCTGCGATGCTTAATAAAATCTTTGCAAACCCAGCTGGCCTGACCCAGATCTTGGCGTAGTGACATTAGCGTCCTAAGGTTGGGGTGGGAAAGTGTCACGAGGAAAAACGTGACTATACCGTTGATAGTATAGATTGGTTTCCATCCCACTTATAGCCCTTGAGAGGTTGGCGCTATGTTGGACTATGGCAGATTCGTCTATAAGTCGCGTGTGTGGGCAGGCTATGCGAACCGAGCAATTAAACGTAGCTTTTCTACTCAGCAGGTAAATAAACGACGCGAAATTTTAAGTTCTCGCCAGGTGCCTGACTTCCCGGTGACTCCAGGTGCGGTTATGGCCGTAACCATGGTTAAGGATGAGGCTGACATCATTGGCCGCGTCATCACCCACCTGCTGGAGCAGGAAGTGGACCGGGTGATTGTGGCTGACAATATGTCTAGCGACGACACCCCCCAGATTTTGGCTGAGCTGGCCAGTAAATACCCGGTTACGGTGGTGCAAGATAACCTGGCGGCCTACTATCAGTCAGAAAAAATGACGGCCTTGGCTAAGTTGGCACGCAATCACGGGGCTAAGTGGGTAATTCCTTTCGACGCCGATGAACTGTGGTTTGCCCCGGGTGCCACCCTAGCTAGCTACCTGCGGGCGAGCGACAAGAAGCAGTTCCGCGCTGCTGTGCACAACGCTATCCCCACCGAAACTGCTGGGGTGTGGCGTCTTGATCAGCGGGCAGCGAGCCTGCCGAAAACTGCTGTGGCCACGCTACCTGGCATGAATATTTCTATGGGTAACCACTTTGTGGACCGCCCTGGTGAAACCGACGCCGGTATGCGCCTAATTCACTTGCCGTGGCGTTCGCTAGAGCAGATTGAACGTAAATCAACGCAGGGTTCTTTGGCGTTGCGTTTGGCTGAGCATGAGGGGCGCCTGGGGCGCCAGTGGCATGAGACTGAAACTGCGTTGGCGCAGGATGCCGCCGGGTTGTGGCAGGATTTGCTAAACGGTAACCCGCACCCGGCCCTGGACCTAAACTGGTCGGCAGACAGTGAGCTAATCACCTTAGATGAGCTACCTGCTTGGCCTTTTGCCCGTCCCTATGACATCACCGGACCTAACCGCATTGAAGAGGTCAAATAGGTAGCTGCGCTGGCGCAGGCCGAGCACCCGTGAAAACCTGCGACGTTGAGAAGCTTCTTAGCTGCGCTAGCGCGGGCCAAGGACTCTCTTAGCCGCGAGCGCTGCCAGCTGCCTGTAGGCTTTGCCCACCAGCTGCAAGCTAATAAAAACAAGTGGGGGGCGCACCTTTTAGGTACGCCCCCCACTGTGTGTTTGCTGCGCTTAATGGGTGCAGCGCTATTTGGCTTAGTCGTCGCTGCTGAAGATAGCCAGCAGACGCAGAATCTCAATGTAGAGCCACACCAGGGTTACTACCAGGCCGAAGGCGCAGGTCCAGGCGTAGCGGCGAGGAGCGCCGGCGTTTACCAGCGACTCAGTGTTCTGGAAGTCAAGTACCAGGGACACAGCCGCCATAATCACGGCAATGGGGCCAATGATTAGGCCCAGCGGGATGCCCGCAACGGTCATGGAGTACAGGCCAAACTCGCCGCCCACCAGGCCGGTGAGCTGCAGCAGGAAGTTAACCATGGCGAAAGCGCCGTAACCGATCAGGGCAATCATGAAGATCTTGAGGAACTTACCCTGCAGACGGAAGTTAGCGAACTTGTACAGGCACAGCATTACTACGAACGTGGCCAAAGTACCCAGCACAGCCTGCAGCACAATGCCGCTGTAGCGGGTTATCTCGACGGCGGCAGAGAAGCCACCAAGCATTAGACCTTCAGCTACGGCGTAGATGAACATCAGTACCGGTGAAGGCTCACGCTTGAAGGTGTTGATCAGACCGAAGATCAGCGCCCCAACAGCGCCGGTGCTGGTGACCATGACGGCGGTGCCCATGGCCTGTGCGCTCTGGGCCTGATAGGCGTTAACCACCAGGTACCAGCCAAAAGCGGCGGTGATAACTACCGTTAGCAGCAGGGCGGCGGTACGCACAATGACGTCGTCGTAAGTCATGCGCCCGGTCTCTACAGCGGAGGCGGCAGGGGCAGCGTACTGCTGCTCAAGCTGGGCCTGGCTGTAGGGGTCGGCGTAACCGGTCTGGCCGTAAGCATTCTGGTCGTAAGTATTTTGACCATAAGCGTTCTGGCCGTAGGGGGCGCCATAGCCGCCCTGGTTGGGGTGGCCGGGGGTGTAGCCGGGCATAGTCGGATATCCGGCCGGGGTGGTTTGCTGCGCACCCTGCTTAAATACAGGGTTGGAGCTGAATACGGGGTTGGACACTATCCCCATCTCCTTCCATTTTTCCTGGTCCCAGCCTGCCATAATAGGCAGATTTAAGCTATTAACTCAGCTAGGGACTTATTCACTATGGCTGTTTTGGGCGCCTTTGTATGTAGCCTCCTCCTTAAGTAGGAGGGTGCATACACCTTTAGTCTGGACACTTTGGTGGCTAAGTTTCCTCATCTAGACCGATAAGGCTGGGACAGTAGCTTCCTAGAATTTAAGTCGTAACAACGAAACCCAGAAAGGTTAAGCCCATGATTCAGGCGCGACACTTAACCAAGCGCTATGGCAACAAAGTGGCTGTAAACGATATTTCTTTCGACGTTCACCCCGGTAAGGTGACCGGCTTCCTGGGCCCTAACGGTGCAGGTAAGTCCACCACCATGCGCATGATTATGGGCCTTGACCGGCCTACCTCCGGCGCGGTGCGCGTAAACGGCCGCCCCTACCGTGATCTGGCCGCCCCGCTAACTGAAGTGGGTGCCTTACTGGACGCCAAGGGCCTGCACGGTTCACGCACTGCTCGAGCCCACCTAAAGCAGCTGGCACTTTCAAACGGTATTCCTACCCGTCGTGTAGATGAGGTGCTGGAATTTACTGGCCTTAGCGCCGTAGCCAATAAGCGAGTTAAGGGTTTCTCCCTGGGTATGGGTCAGCGCCTAGGTATTGCTGCTGCGCTGCTTGGTGACCCTGAAGTTTTGATCTTCGATGAGCCCGTCAACGGCCTAGACCCTGAAGGCGTTATTTGGGTTCGTGAAACCTGCCGTCAGCTGGCTAGCGAGGGACGCACCGTGTTCATCTCCTCGCACCTGATGAGCGAGATGAGCCAGACCGCAGATGAGCTGATCGTTATCGGTCGCGGCCGCATTATTACCACCGGCCCGGTAGATAGCGTCATTGAAAACACTATCGCTGACCGGGTGCGCGTAGCCTCGCCCCAGGCTTCAACCTTGGCCCAGCTACTGCAACAGCAGGGTTGGCAGGCCAGCCCGGTGGAGCCCTCGGTACTAGAAACCACCGCCACCGATGCTATCCACGTGGGTGAGCTGGCCGCCGCTAACGGCATTGTGCTGCACGAGCTGACCACCATTAAGGCCTCCCTTGAGGACGCCTATCTGGAGCTTACTGGCGACGCCGTCGAATACCGTGCCGGTGCCGGCGCCCACTTGCCGCAGCCTCCGCAGGGGCCTGCTGGCCAAAACATTTACCCCGCACCGCAGCGCTGAAAGCAAGGAGAGAAACAATCATGACTGCAACTAACCACAGCGCTAACCAGGGCCGCATGGCCGCCCAGGGCGTTCCTGCCCAGCAAATGCCGACGACGGCGCCCGCAGCTGCCGTACAGGCCGCACAGGCTCCCGCCCAGCAGGGCCAGGTGCGGCAGGCCCCACATGGGCAAGTACCCGCCCAGCAGCGCGCCCCGCGCCGTCGAGTACAAGCCAAGCAAACTTTCTTTAGCGTCTTTAGGTCAGAGTGGAGCAAACTAGCTTCGCTGCGCTCCACCTGGATCACCGCTGCAATTGCATCACTAATTACTATCGGTATTTCTGTGCTGATCATGGCCCAGTACTCAGGTATGAAAGGTTACGCCGACAAGGCTGCCAACTACCTGACGGTAGGCTCTTCCTTCGGTCAGATCGCGGTAGCTGTGCTAGGTGCTCTGCTGATCACCGGCGAATACTCTTCAGGCCAGATCCGCTCATCCCTAGCAGCAGTGCCGCGTCGTGGTCGCCTGTTTGCAGCCAAAGCTGTAGTGGTAACTATCTTCTCCGCGCTGCTGGGCCTGGTGACAGTGGCGCTAACCTACCTGCTCTCCCTGCCGATCCTGGGCAATAAGGCTGGCTCTCTATCAAACCCTGAATATCTTGGCTTCTTCTGGGGCACCGCACTGGCCTTCGCCATTATCGGCCTGATGGCTATGAGCTTTGGCTATATCCTGCGCTCCACTGCCGGCTCTATCTCGCTGGTAGTAGTGCTGCTGTTTGTAATTCAGATTCCGCTAGGCTTGGCCTCTACCAAGTGGAGCTGGGCCGCCTACGCTGCGGAAATTATGCCCAGTACTTCCGGTGCGGCCGCAGCTGACCCCTACGGCCTGTTTGTCACCACCAAGCTGGACTACGACCTAGTGATCGCTTGCGGTTACGCCTGGGCCATCATCCCGATGATTATCGCCTACTTCGTCTTCAGCAAGCGCGATGCCTAAACAGCACTGATAATTCAGTACTAGGTATCTAATGCGGCACTTGCGCTGCTTAACGCAAGTACCTAAAAACTGGCTAAGGCCGCCCGGTAAGGGCGGCGCCTTAGCCAAGCCAGGGCTAGTAATTTCAATTGCGGTTAAGCTTTAAAGGAGTAAGCGTGGAAAAGTGGACAATGCGTAAAACCTGGCTAAACATCCTCGAAAAGCTCGGCACCCGACCAGCGGCCTCAATTAGCATCTGGCTGGTATTTATAAGCAGCCTGTTCGCCATAGAACTGCTGCTAGAAACCTCCGCCCACACCCGGATCGTGCTGTTGGTGGCCTATATCGTGCACGCCACACTGGGGGTAGTGGTGTGCATCTGCGCCTGGGCCTACCGCTACCAGGTGGCGCTGCTACGCAGTGAAGCCTCCCGCCAAGCCCTCGCCGGCCAGCAAGCCACACTACTGGCCGCCGCCAATGAACGCAGCCGCATTGCCCGCGAAATGCACGACGTCGTCGCCCACTCCCTAGCCGTCATGATCACCATGTCAGATGGGATCGCCTCCACCATTGACCGCGACCCCAAAATGGCCAAAGAAGCACTCAACCTACTGGCTGAGACCAGCCGCAGCGCGCTCGCGGACACGCGCCGCCTAGTAGGGGTGCTGCGCGAAGACCCGGCAGTTTCCGGCCTGAGTGGGGAGATCACCCCCGCCGCCGGCATTAACGCTGGCGCGGCAGGCAGCTCGGGCGTCTCCTCACCGGCTAACGCAGCGGCAAGTAGCGCGGATCTGGCCGCAAATACGGCAGGCAGCGGCGTCGTCGCCCCCAAACTGCAAGTAAAAGAACTGCCGGTGCCAGAATTTGCCGCCCCGGGCACAATAGCCCCCGCCCACCCCAGCAGCGCCATCACCAACCTGCGTGAGCGTGAAGTGGAAGAAACCAGCCAGGATGCGGGCGCGCCCCTGGCCCCCGCGCCGGAAAGCAAAGACCTAGCTGCCCTGGTGGAGCGCTTTAAAGAAGCCGGGATGCCTATCAGCTACGAGCACCTGGGGGAGCCGCTGCCAAACGACGCCAATTTACAGCTGACCATTTACCGTATCGCCCAAGAAGCCCTCACCAATGTGCTGCGCTACGCGCCCACCACCAAACGCATTACCGTGCGCCTGGCGCGGCGAGTAGGTTGCGCCGAGCTGTGGGTAATTAACGCCGCCGCCCCCGGCTCGCCATCCATGCACGGCTCTGGCAAGGGCCTGATTGGGATGCGTGAACGCGCCGCCGTCTACTCCGGATCAGTGCAGGCCGGGCCGGTTGACGGTAACTGGCAGGTGTACGCTATTTTGCGTTGGCAGGAAGATACCTTGGAGGAACTCAAATGGCAGCTGCCGGTATGATCCGCGTGCTTTTAGCCGATGACCAGGCACTTATCCGTATGGGTTTTCGGATGGTGCTGGATGCTGAGGCGGATATTGAAGTGGTGGGTGAGGCGGCCGACGGCGCTGCGGCTATCACTCAGGCTAAGGCGCTTAACCCCGACGTCGTACTAATGGATATCCGTATGCCGGGGGTTAACGGGATTGAGGCTACCGCCGAAATTACCCGCACCCTAGACACCAAAGTACTTATCCTGACCACCTTTGACCTGGACGAATACGCCTTTGGTGGGCTGCGGGCGGGGGCTAGCGGGTTTTTACTTAAAGACACGCGCCCAGCTGAGCTAATTGAAGCTATCCGCACCGTGGCCAGCGGTGAGGCGGTGGTTTCGCCGCGTATTACCCGGCGTATGCTGGAAATGTTTGCGGGTCAGCTACCTAGTGGGGCTACCGCTAGCGGGCAGGTAGATCCGCGTATTGCCTCCCTAACTCCGCGCGAAACAGAAATTTTGTGCCTGGTGGCACGCGGCATGTCCAATGCTGAAATTGCTGCTGAACTGGTGGTTTCCGCAACCACCGTGAAAACCCATGTGGGTTCAGTGCTAGCCAAGCTAGGGGTGCGTGACCGTGTACAGGCCGTGGTGGTGGCCTACGAAACCGGTTTGGTTAGTTAATTTTCAGTAGTTAACTTTTTTACTGGCTTTGAGTAAGCGGCTTCACCGCGCTTAAAGCTTGGGATTTAGCGGCTAAGCCGATAGGGTAGGGGAGTTAAACCCGGCGAGGGACATGCGCAAACCGTGCGTATGCATCCGTGATCGACGTGGTAGTGCTCTGGTGCTGCGCGCGTTGAGGCGTCCCAAGCCCCAAGCATTTGGAGAAAATCATGGCTAAGGCTTCCAAGATTTCCGCAACCCTACGTACCGACTTCGGTAAGGGCTTCGCCCGTCGCGCCCGCGTGGCCGGCCAGGTTCCCGCCGTTGTTTACGGCCACGGCACTGACCCCAAGCACGTCCTGGTTGACGGTCACGAGTCCTACATGGCTCTGCGTGGCACCTCCAACGCTCTAGTAGAGCTAAACGTTGAGGGCGAGAAGATCCTGACCATCGTTAAGGACATCCAGCGTCACCCGCTACGCCCCGGCTTCCAGCACATCGACTTCATGATCGTTAACCGCTCTGAGAAGGTTAGCGTTGAGGTTCCCGTGGTAGTAGTCGGCGAGGCTGCTCCGGCCACCATGCACACCATCGAGCTGGCTCACCTGAGCGTGTCCGTGCCCGTGGTTGACATCCCCGAGTCCATCGAGGTTGACGTCACCGGCCTGGAGGCTGGCACCATCATCACCGTGGCTGACCTGAAGGTTGCCGACGACGTTGAGATCCACAACGAGGCCGAGCTGCCCGTGGTTAACATCGCCGCCAACGAGGAAGAAGCCCCTGAGGACGAGGCTCCTGCCGAGGCCGCCACTGAGGAAGCTGCTGAGTGAAACTAGCTGCTTGCTAGCACTGCGGGCCGCGACGCGAAAGCGTTGCGGCCCTAGTGTTTTTGGTGGCGTTTTGGTTTGGTGCGCCAGCACGCTGGCGCCGCCCGCATTCACAGCCGCAGTCCACTTGTGGCGCGGCGGCTGGGTTTAGTTGCCGGTATGTAGGCGCATTTGGGCTTTGGCCAGCCCTAAAGTCACCACTTCTTCCACCGCGTCAGCGGCCTGCTCTAAGGTGGTGGCCCATTGGGTTAGCGAGGCCTTAGGGAAGTCAGCTAGCACAAAGTCAGTTACGCTCTGGCGCCCAACCGGGCGGCCAATACCAACCCGCAGCCGCGCATAGTCGCGCGTGCCCAGCGCCGTCGAGATAGATTTCAAGCCATTATGGCCGTTCTCCCCGCCACCAAGCTTTAGCCGCAGCTCATGCTCGGGGATATCCAGCTCGTCATGAATAACCAGCAGGTGATCAGGGCTGATGCTGAAATACTGCATCAGGTTTTTAACCGGCCCGCCGGAAGTGTTCATGTATGAATTGGATTTAGCCAAAATTGCCTTCGGCCCCGGCGCGCCGCCCGGCAGCATCCCAATACGCACCTGGGCAATACGCGCCACCTGCCGGTGGTTCACAAACGAGCCACCCGCGCGCCCAGCCAACACGTCAAGCACCATTTGCCCAACATTGTGCCGGTTACGCAGATAGCGGGCCTCGGGGTTACCTAAACCTACAATCAGCCAGCTCTCGCTCAAGCGCGTCACTCCACTACCTGTAGCAAACCGGCTGCCAGCAGCGTGTCTACGGTTTCATCCACTAGGTTCCAAGACTTGCGGTGCTCGCCCAGGGCGGCGACGACGTCGGCGTGGATTTCTGCCAAAGTGTGCGGAATGGGGCAGGCCATCCAAGCGGCCGCACCAGCGCCGTCGAGAAGTACCGGAACCGTGCCCACCAGCACTACCGTTTGCCATTCAGAGTAGATAGCGTCAGTGAAGGGGGCGCGCACCAAACGGTCAGAGTCACCCAGGGAGGTGCCCATGGAAGAGCTAGTCAGCTTCAGGTTCACGTCACCGTTGCCAGGAATGTGCTGGTAGCTAGGCGGATCTGCCGGGTGCTCTAGAAGCTGCTTGAATAGCTCGCTGCACTCGGCCTGGTCACTAAAGCTCAGCTTCCAGGGCCCGCCGGCCAGGGTTAGGGCACGTGCCAAGGCCAGCAGCGGGTTGGGCAGTAGATAGAAGGAAGAAGTTTGGGCAATGAACTTGGTTAACGCCTCCGCTAGCGTCAGTGGCTCCAGCTTGTTGCCCTGGCTGACTCGCTCAGCGATTAGCAGCGCAGCCATGCGCAGCGGCTCACCGGCAAAAGTTAGCTCAGTGGAGGGAGTAATACCCAGCTCAGCCGGGGCGTGGTCGCCCTTAATGGTGGGCTCTTGGGGGTCCACCAGGGAAATGGGCTTGGGGTAGGGGTAAACCTTTAGGGTTTCGGGGTCAAAACCCAAACACTCATCGGTTACGTAGTTGAACTGTCCGGCTAGGCGGCTAGCAAAAGTGGATTTACCGGTTCCCGACGGCGCCGCGATACCGATTACATCCCTACTTCCGGGCACCTGCAGCCCAGCTGCGTGCAGCATAAGTAGGTTGCCGGCCTGGGCCTGGATAGCGATATGGGTGATGGCTTGGGAGAAAGCGTAGCTGGCCTGGCGCGGCTCGGTGGGAATACCGAAGCGATCCCAGCCTTCAGGTACCGGGGATGTGGTGTCGTCCTCAGGTACTACCTGCAACCGGATCGGGTGGTCAGATAGCTCCTGGTCAGTGTCAGGTTTTACCTCGCTATGACGCCAAAGCTCGGCTAGGTGCGCCGCTAGGCCCGCGTCTAGGCTGGTTAGATCCAGTTCAAAGTCGAGGCCGAAAGTGTGAATTCGCAACCGATGCTCCCACGTTTCATTGTTACTTCTACTTCACTAATGATACCGTGAAACGAAGCTAGTATCGATCTGCGCTAAATCGTGTCCCCATATCGTTTAGCGTGTGCCCAAATCGGAGAATTAATGACTGATAAAAACGTTGCTAACTCCGATTCTAGGGATCCAGGGTTGGATGCCTTTGAATCAAAGTTAGAATCGGATAAGCCGCTGTTTGATAACTCTGACCCGGTAGATTACACGGCTGTCACCGAGGCTGCGCACAGCTCTGGTCACCACTCTTCGCATCACGGCCATCACCACTCTCACCATTCTTCTAGCTCTTCTGGCCGACGTCGCCGCTCTAGTTCCGCTCGTAGTGGCGCTGCCGGCAGTGGGGCTGGTTCTGCTTCACGTTCAGGCTCATCTCGTTCGGGTTCGTCTCGTTCAGGCTCTTCGCGTCATCACTCTTCAAGTCGGCACCACTCTTCTTCCCGACGTCGCCGCAAGGGCCTACTAGGCTGGTTTGGCCGCCACAAGGTGGTCACCGCCTTTATTGGCGTTTTCGCTATTTTCGCACTGATTTTGTCTGGCGCCCTGGCTTGGCTTTTCTTCTCTTTGGGTAGGCCTGAAACGATTAGTAACGTTTTCCCTGACGAATCCACGCGCCCGGCCGCTGCTCAAACCACTAAAGGCAAGCCGGTTACCTTCCTGCTGCTGGGTTCAGACTCGCGTATTAGCGCCGGTAACCCCTCAGACTGGAAGGTAGGTGCGCAACGTACCGACGCCATCATGCTGGTGCAGCTATCGGGTGACCGTAAGAGTGCCAATGTCATGTCTATCCCGCGTGACTCGTGGGTGGAGATTCCCGCTAACGACGTCGTCGGACATGCTTCTTACGCAAAAATTAACGCAGCTTTCTCATGGGGCGGACCTAAGCTGTTAATTCAAACCGTAGAAAAGCTGACGCAAATTCGTATTGACCACTTTGTATTAGCTGACTTTTCTAGCTTCGAGGCGCTTACCGATGAGTTAGGCGGGGTTGACTTGACACTGTCTCAACCTTTGGACTTAACAGGTAAGCAAAATGCGGCAAACTCAGCAAATGTATTGCCGGCCGGGCCGCAACACTTAAACGGTAAGCAGGCACGTATTTTCGTGCAGGAACGCTACACTGTGGCGCGCGGCGACTTTGACCGTATTCAGCGTCAGCAGGCCTGGATGCGGGCAATTTTGAAGGCGCTAGTAAACCGCGACACGCTCACTGACCCGGGCAAGCTGGTGTCTTTCGTGAATGTGGTTACCAAGAACCTAGCGGTGGATGAGGGCTTAACTACCAGCGAGATGGTTTCGCTGGGGCGCTCAGCTAGCTCAATTCGCCCAGCCGATGTGCACTTCTTCCAGGCGCCGGTAACCGGTACGGGCACAAGCGATGACGGCCAGTCGATTGTTAACCTGGACCGTGACAGGCTCACGGCGGTGTGTCGGGCTTTCAACTCTGACACGGTTTCTGAGTATGTCTCCCAAAACGGTAAAGACTTGGACATGCTGCAAGAAGTGGTGCGCTAAATCGCCTCCAGCGCAACTAATAGTTTTTGACTCATGCCCTGGCCGTGGGAAACTAGGACCTAGATAGTGTGTGGGCTGCTCTGCACCGTGCAAAGGCGTGCGCCACACGCCTGGAGCGAGGAATTAGATGATCTACCGCAGTGCCACATCTACTATGGGCCGCAATATGGCCGGTGCTCGCGCGCTTTGGCGCGCCACCGGGGTCAAAGACTCTGACTTCGGCAAGCCTATTATCGCCATTGCCAACTCCTTCACCCAGTTTGTACCCGGACACGTGGGCCTGCGTGATGTTGGCAAAATCGTGGCTGAGCAGATCGAAGCAGCTGGCGGTATCGCCAAGGAATTCAACACCATCGCTATTGACGACGGTATCGCCATGGGCCATGAGGGTATGCTCTACTCGCTGCCCAGCCGTGAATTGATCGCTGACAGTGTGGAATACATGGTGCGCGCCCACTGCGCTGACGCCCTGGTGTGTATCTCTAACTGTGACAAGATCACTCCCGGCATGTTGATGGCTTCGCTGCGCCTAAATATTCCCACCATTTTCGTCTCTGGTGGGCCTATGGAGTCAGGTAAAAGCTACATTGACGGCCAGATCCGCAAACTGGATCTGATTGACGCCATGATGGATGCCGCCGACCCTACCGTTTCGGACGAAACCATTAGTGCCATTGAACGTGCTGCCTGCCCCACCTGCGGTTCCTGCTCGGGTATGTTCACCGCTAACTCCATGAACTGCCTGACCGAGGCGCTGGGCTTGTCGCTCCCCACCAACGGCTCGCTGCTGGCCACCCACGCCGACCGTAAAGCCCTATTTGAGCAGGCCGGTCGCCAGATCGTGAAGATCACCAAGGCCTACTATGAGCAGGACCAGGCCAACCTGGCCCCACGCGCTATTGCCACCAAGGCTGCTTTTGAAAACGCCATGAGTCTAGACATTGCTATGGGTGGCTCCACCAACACCGTGCTGCACCTGCTAGCTGCCGCCCAGGAGGGCGAGGTGGACTTCCACATGGCAGATATTGACCGCCTCTCGCGCCAGGTGCCACACCTGTGCAAGGTGGCTCCTTCCACCAACCTGTACCACATGGAAGATGTACACCGCGCCGGTGGCATTATGGGCATCCTAGGGGAGCTAGACCGAGCCGGGCTGCTACACACTGACACCACTACCGTGCTGGACACCACCTTGGGTCAGCAGCTGGAAACCTACGACATTATGCGCCACCCCAGCGAACAGGTACGTGAGCGATACCTAGCCGCCCCCGGCGGCGAGCGCACCACCCAAATGTTCTCCCAAGCTAACCGCTTCAGCGAGCTAGACACTGACCGCGCTGGCGGCTGCATCCGCGACCTAGAGCACGCCTATTCTCGTGACGGCGGCCTGGCGGTACTGTTCGGCAATATCGCTGAAAAGGGTTGCATCGTTAAAACCGCTGGTGTGGACGCCTCCATCTTGACCTTCACTGGCCCGGCGGTGGTGTTTGAAAGCCAGGAGGACGCCGTCGAAGGCATCCTGGGTGGCAAGGTTAAAAGCGGCGACGTCGTCATTATTTCCCATGAGGGACCACGCGGCGGCCCGGGTATGCAGGAAATGCTGTACCCCACCACCTACATCAAATCCATGCACCTGGGTAAGGAATGCGCGCTACTAACTGACGGGCGTTTCTCCGGCGGTACCAGCGGCCTGAGCATTGGGCACGTCTCACCTGAGGCGGCTGCCGGCGGCCTGATTGGTTTGGTACGCAGCGGCGACGTGATTGAGATTGATATTCCGGCCCGCTCTATCCGCGTGGATCTAAGCGAGGCAGAAATCGCCCAGCGTCGCGCCCAGGAGGAAGCTCGCGGCACTGCCGCCTGGACCCCGCACCACCAGCGTGCTCGCCACGTGTCGGCGGCCCTGCGTGCCTACGCCATGCTGGCCACCAGCGCAGACCTGGGCGCTGTGCGTGACCGAGCCAAATTAGGGCTATAACAGTAGCTATTAATGCGCCACGGTTAGCTGTTTGGCGCAAACAAGCGCCCCGCTACTTGCGGTGGCGGCGACGTCGAGAGATGGGGAAATGGGCCAAGACGAGCAGAGCTTGTGGAACGGTGGCGACTACCTGCGGGCGGTGCTACGTGCGCCAGTGTATGAGGTAGCCGAGCACACGCCGCTGGAGCCGATGCCTGCCATTAGTGCGCGGGTAGGGCACCCAGTGCTGGTTAAACGTGAAGACCGCCAGCAGGTGCACTCCTTTAAGATCCGTGGCGCGTATGCACGTATGCGTCAGCTCGACACCGCTGCCCGCGCCCGTGGAGTGGTCACGGCCTCGGCTGGTAACCACGCCCAGGGGGTGGCGCTGTCTGCACGCACTATGGGGATTACGGCTTCTATTGTGATGCCAGTGATTACCCCGGTGATTAAGGTAAACGCGGTGCGCGCCTTGGGTGGCCAGGTAATTTTGCATGGCCGTACTTTCGACGACGCCGCCGCGCACGCCCGTCACCTGGCTGAAACTGAGGGGCTTGAGTATATTGCGCCTTTCGATGACCGCTGGGTGATTGCTGGCCAGGGCACTATTGGCCTGGAGTTGATTCAGCAGGATGCGGCCCTGACTCACGTGTTTGTGCCTGTGGGCGGTGGCGGTTTGGCTGCTGGTATTGCGGTGGTGATTAAGCAGCTGATGCCCCAGGTGCAGGTGATTGCAGTAGAGCCTGAGGATTCTAGCTGCCTAGGCGCCGCTATTAAGGCTGGTCAGCCGGTCACTTTGGAGCGCATTAGTGCCTATGCCGAGGGCGTGGCTGTTAAGCGTGTGGGGGATGAAACTTTCCGCCTGTGCAGCCGCTACCTGGACGATTTGGTGATTGTTAGCTCCGATGAGATTAGCGCTGCGGTTAAGGATCTGTTTGAGGATGTGCGCGCGGTAGCTGAACCGGCTGGGGCGGTGGCTCTGGCAGGCCTTAAAGCGTATGCAGACAGCCATGAGCTGCCCGAAGATGCCCGCCTGGCCTGCGTTTTGTCGGGTGCTAACTTGAACTTCCACTCGCTGCGTTACATTTCTGAACGAGCTGAGCTGGGTGAACGCCGCGAAGCCCTGCTGGGGGTAACTATCCCTGAACGTCAGGGCGAATACCTGCGTTTTTGCAAGCTGATTGGCGATCGGGCGGTTACTGAGTTTAACTACCGCGTGGCCGGGGAAAAGGCCCATATTTTTGTGGGTTTGGCTCTTAGTGGGGGCGACGCCGAACGTGGGCAGATCCTTAAGCTGCTGCGTGGGGGCGGCTATGAGGTGGTTGACCTAACCGAGGATGAGATCGCTAAGCAGCATGTGCGCTACATGGTGGGGGGCCGCCCGCAGCGTGAACTGCGTGAATCGGTGTTTGCTTTTGAATTCCCTGAGGCCCCGGGGGCGCTACGCGACTTCCTAGTGCAGTTGGGGACGCGCTGGAATATCACCTTGTTCCATTACCGCTCTTACGGCACTGACTATGGGCGTGTACTGGTGGCATTTGAGAACGTGGCTGGCGACGAATTGTTTGCCCAGCATGTGCAAGACCTGGGCTATGAGTGTCATGAAGTTACTGATTCGCCCGCATACAAGCACTTCCTGGCTTAAAAACTAGCCAGTTACAGCCTAGTGTGGGCCGGCCCTTTTCGGGCCGGCCCACCTTGCTTTTAATTGCGCAGCTTGCAGTGGCACCTGTCCAATTCGCAGCAACTTAGCCCAAACGCGCAGCCGCACAGCACATATGAGGAGAAACTCAGTGTCTAGAGGTGCTGGGTAAAGGTTTTATAGCTCTAGAATGAAGTTAGGGCAGCACCCCCATGCTGTCGCTCTATGCCCAGAGAGGGATTGTTTCATCCCTCGTTCCCAGTGGTCCCAGGAGAACTGAATATGTCTGTCCCCTCCTCGTTTAGCGGCGCGAGCACTTCCCGCCGCACCTTAATGAAAGGCGCAGCTTGGGCTGTGCCCGCAGTGACCGTAACTGCACCCGCATTGGCTGCCAGCATGTCTAGCTGCATCAGCAGCGAAGTTGCCGATGACATTGAAAAGATTTTTGCTGCCCACAAAGCTAACCCCGCCAAGTATCCGGGACAGAACGCTATGGCTGGCGCCGTCCTGGAGGGCTGGATGGCTGCCCCCGGTAGTATTGCCGGTGAGCTAGCCAACCCCTCCTTCTTCAAGCTGCGTAACAAGGGATCTAAGACTTTCCAGTTCAGCAAGTACCCGCTGAACTTCGAGTTTGGGGTTATGAACGTAGCTACCTCACCGGCTATGAACAACACTCTGGCGGGTAGCACGGTAGGTAACATTATTAAAGTCCATGTTAAGAACCCCTGGCAGCCGGCTAGCGCCACCGCAGACTACGTCAACAGCTGCGCGCGTCGTCGGGATCTAAACATCTCTACCTCATACGGAACCTTCTATAACGTTGGTACCGGTAAGCGCATCCCGGGTATTAGCGGCGAAAACGACTTCACCTGCGCTACCGACTCGCACGGCACCCACTATGACATCACCCTGCACTACAACCGCGACCTGGCCCCCAACGCTATTGCGGAGGCTGCCAACTACCAGCTGCGTAGTGGTCTAACCACCATTGGTAAGCGTATTTACGTGGCTCTGGGCGCCCGCGTGCTGGGCTTTGTGCCCCCGCAGTGGGATGACGTGGTGGCTTTCGCTAAGGCCCAGGATCCGCGCTGGACCAATGAAGACGACATCCGCGCCTGCTACTGGGCTGCTTACCAGGCCCGCGTAAAGCGTTGGAACACCGCCAAGCTGGCTAATGGCTCCACCGAAGCCCTGGCTGGCGCCGTCCTGAAGTACACCGGTTGGGCTAAGGGCCTCAACGGCGTGTTCAAGGACCTGGAGCCGGGTGAGTGGATCTGGTCTCACGAAACCGGTAACTACCTCACCGCTGGTTCGGAAGGCAACACCCCGCACCTGGGCACCGTCGTCGGCGACGACATCCAGTTCTGGCGCGGCAGGGTGGGCTCACCGCAGGTTAACCTGCAAAACCGCGACGGCGTGTTCTAAACGGAGTGTTCTAAGCAGCGTGCTCTAGGCGGCATGCTCTAAGCAAGCTACTCTAGAGCGCGCTTTAGACCCCAGATTTTAGGGGCAGGCAGGGCCAGTTTTAGGATTTGACTCATGCCGGTTAGCTACAACGCCCAACAAAATCCCTATCTAGGGATTAACAGTCTGGCCACCATGCACGGTGACGCCCAATCTTCGGACGCCACCCCATTTGCTGGCCCAGGCGATCCGGGCGTTGGTGGAACCTGGAAAGTCACCTTCACTAACCACTGGGCTGCCTGCCCCACTATTTTGGCTGGCCAAGACGGCTACATTCAGGCCCTAATGACACAGTTTTTGGGCTCTGACGCCAAAGTGCGCAAACCCAAGCTAGCCATTATTGAACCAGCCAGCGGCGCCCAGCTAGGAGCCATGGAAATCCCCACCGGGGCGCTACTGGGTGGGGTGTATGCCTATCTGGACGCCGACTCTAACCTGGTGATGGTTGACGGCACCAACGCCCTCACCTGGATTTCCCACAGTCAAGACGGCATGAAAGTGTGGGTGTCGCGGCGCATTGACCTAACCGACGCCATGAAACTTGAACCCAAGGATCATGTGGTGGGGATCGTACCCGACTGGCACGGACGTATCTGGGTGGCTTCAGAGCGCGGCGTCGTCGGCCTAATTGACCCTAAACGCAACGTGGTGCGCCTGACCAAACTGCAGCAATACTCACCCACAGAGCGCATCGACAATTCCATTTCCGCATGTCCGCAGGGGGTAAGCATTATTACCAGCTACGGCATCTATATGCTGGGCGCCGACGCCTCCACCTCCAAGCCGCGCATCATCTGGAGCCACAGCTATGACCGGGGCACTAAGCAAAAACCGGGGCAGCTTTCGCACGGCTCCGGGGCTACTGCCACTTTCTTTGGTCCTAACGGCTCGGACTATGTGATGCTTTCGGATAACGCGGATCGGCAAGAAAAACTCATTGTGTACCGCAGCGCCGACGGCAGCGCAGTGGGGGAGGGGCCGCTGTTTACCCCAGGCGCTTCGGGCACGGAAAACTCCATGATTGGCGTGCAAAACTCGATAGTGGGGGCCTGCACTTTCGGCTACCCCTATGCGCAGTACCCCGACACTAAGCCCGCCTACCGCGCCCAGGTGGCGCCGGGTATGGAACGCTGGGATGTTAACGACGACGCCTCGGGTATCACCCTGAAATGGCGTAATAACGGGATTTACTCGGCGGCAGTGCCGCGCCTGTCTACCGCCGATAACCTCATTTACACCTGTGAACGCCCGCGTGGACCGGCTGGGGTGCTCACTGGGCCGGTGGTCTATGCCTGCGCGATTGATATGGATAGTGGTCGCGTGGTGCATAGGCAGCGTTTGCCGCGCCTGGCTAACCTACTGGCTGGCGGCGACCCCTCCCAGATGGTGGGGGTGATTGATAAGCATGGTGTGTGGTGGCAGGGCACTATTGGGGGTATTTACCGCATTTCTCGCCACGGCGACGGCGTAAGTGGGGTGCAGGGGGCCAGCTCACTGCCGCTAGGGGCGGCTTTTGGGTCGGTTAGCAATGCGCTAGGGGCTGTGGGCGACGGCGTAACCGGCGCGGTAGGGGCTGCGGGCGGTGGCGTAACTGGCGCCGTTGGCGCTGTGGGTGACGCCTTAGGGTCGACGGTTGGCGCGGTTGGTGAGGCTGGAGCTGGCCTGGCCGCCGATGCTGCGGGCGCGCTTGGTGATGCAGCAGGGGCTGTTGGCGGCGGGGCCGGAAAAGTTGCTGGAAAAGTGGCCGGAGCTGCGAAGCTAGACGGTGACCAGTTTTTATCCGCAACCCGGGTGCTGCTGGGCCTGGTGCAGGGGCGCGGGTATGGGGAACTTGGGGCTGGGGGGCTTGAGACGGCCGCGAAAATTGCCGACGGCGTCGTCAACCCAACTGCTACGGCTCAAGGCACCGCAAATTATGCCGAAGGGATCGTGTCCCAATGCGCCAAATGCCCGCCCTCAGCCGCCCTTATGGGCACATTCGGCGAGGCCTCAGTGAGCTTGCGGCTGATCAGCGCGGATACGAGCGTGGTTGTGCCCAAGGAACGCGGGCGCTCAGCTAAATTCACCAATATGCCCAAGGCCTTAACCATTATTAACGATGGTAATGCCGCTTGGAAGGCGGGGACTGAGTTTACTGTGCGCAGCAGACGCCTAAACAATTTAGGGCAGTCGTTAAGCAATAAAAATATCGCTAAAGAATACTATTTTAAGGCTGAGGTGGCTCCTGCGCGCGGGGCTGGCGCTAGTCCGGCTCAGTCCGCCCCCCAACCCCAGTCTGTCACCCCGGCTACAGTGGGACCTGGGCGCGATAATGCTGGCCAGGCAGACGCTGATCGAAGCGATTGCGCCGTGAAAGCTGCTGACTTGGAAGACGCCGGACTGAAATTTGTGCGCCAAGAAGGGCATGATTCCATTTTGGCGCTCACCGCCGACCTGCCAGCAGGCAAAGCCATAACCGTGAACCTGTCCTGGAAGGTGCTACGCGGCGCGGTGGAGCGGCCTAACGAGAAGTACCAGATCTTGGCGCTTAAGACAGTCGATGCAGATAAAAGCAGTTTCTTCCAGGCCCAATCGCCGGAAGTACTAGCCACCAAGGGCTAAATGCCGCGCCGCGTAGCGTGCCCGACCGCGCGTCTGACTGGCAGGTCTGCCGGGCTAGCCGGCCGCACCATGCGCTGGGCCAGGATCTGCCGACCTGACTGCCCGCTGAGCTGGCACTGCCGTGCCAGGCGGCGCCATGCGCCCGGGTGCGCACTACCGCGCGCTGCGGAGGCTGGGCGGCGTCAGTGCTCTAGATGCTCGTGGCCAGCGTGGCGGGCGGTTTCAAGCTGGAAGGTAGCGTGATCGATTTCCACCGGGAAATGGTGGGCGGCGCATTCAGACAGGTCATGCACAATCAGGTCGCGCTCAGCAGCGGTGACCTGCCCATCTACCTGCACATGCGCGGTGAGCACCACCAGCCCCGAGGACACGCTGGAAACATGCAGGTCATGCACGTTTACGACGCCGGGCAGGCAACACATGTGTTGGCGTAGCTCATCCAAATTCAGCTCGCTAGGGGTAGCTTCCATTAGGATCGCCGTCGAACGCTGTAACAGGTGCAGGGCGCGCGGGGCCATCAGGGCGGCAATGAGCAAGGAGGCGACGGCGTCGGCCCTACCCCAACCCGTTGCTAGAGCAACCATAGCCGCCACAATAACCGCCACCGACCCCAGGGCATCGTTGGCGACCTCTAGGAAGGCGGCGCGCATGTTGAGGTTGGCGCCGCGCCCACCAGCCAAAATAGCCAGGCTGATCAGGTTAGCCAGCAGGCCAACCACACCCATAACCAGCATAGGCAGAGGCTGCAGAGACTGGTTTTCCCACAGTCGCTCAACGGCCTCATAAGCCACGATCAGGCAGATGGCCAGCAACATGCCCGCTTGCAGGGCGGCGGCAATCACCTCCGAACGGGCCCAACCCCAGGTGTAGGCGTTGTCGCGCGGGCGCAGGCTCAAGTGGGCCGCCAGCAGGGCAATGACCAAACCAGAGCTGTCCACCGCCATGTGTCCGGCGTCGGCGGCCAGCGATAGGGAGCCAGAAATATAGGCGGCAATCAGCTCGCCAACAAACACCAGGGCGGTGACCGCCAGCGCGCCAATCAGGCGCTTGCGTGAAGAAGTGGCGTGGGAGTGGTCGTGGCCGTGGCCGTGGGAATGTGCGGTCTTAACCTGGCCCGACTGGCAGGGGAGTGCGTTAGCTTGCTGGCAGTGAGTGCTCACGCGCAGAAATTATATGACCGCTAGCGGCTGCATAAAAGGTTTACCTTATACAAGTGTTGCGCCGCCCCGAACGGGGCGGCGCAAGGCCAGCTTGGTTTTCGTGCAGCTGCGTTAGCAGCTAAGCAGGCTATCGCTAGCTAGATGGCCAGGCGTTTGCCTGCGGCGTCGTTAAAAACTAACGCCGGTTGGATTTAACGCTGGCAGCTGGGTGGGCTTTACTCTTGGCGGGTCTGCTCGCGCAACACCTGCTTGGTGATCGGGCCACAAGTTTCACTAGCAAAAATCACCAGCAAAGTGCCTCCCACCAGGCTGCCAAGCATCAGTAAAGCTCCCTGGCTCTGGAACATGCCACTACCCAACACCGGCGCGGTGAAAGCCAGGCCAACCACTGCAGCCCCAGAAGCCGCAAACACAGCCGGAATGATAGTTTCCAGGCGGCGCGCCGTCGTCAACAGCTGCAACGGAGCCCCCGCACGCATAAGCGAACGCAGCTCACCAGCCTGATCCAATACCCGCACCCCCTGGCCAATCGCGGTAGAAACCGCCGCCAGCGCATACACAATCCCCAGGGTGATGAACAGGCCCTGCAGCATGTCGTGGGCAAAAACCCGAGCCATCGCATCGTCAGAGCCGGCCGAAGCAGACGCCCCCAACTGCACCACGGCCACCACAAAACTCACCAAAGCCACGCCACCCAGGCAGCGCCACAAGCTCTTGGGGTCATTCATGATGCGTCGCGAAGCCAACAACATGGCAGGTCGGCGCGCAAACTTGTGCATAATCGCGCCCAGCACCCACATCAGCAGCGGGCCCACCAGGTTGATCATAAAACCGCCAATCGCGAAGAAAATCAGCGTGATAGTAAGCGCCACCGCCGTGCCGCCGCCCATCAGTGAAGAACCCAGAGACATCCACACCACCAGCACGGCCACCAGGGCCACAGCCCGAATCCAGTGCACCTTAGCCGGCAGCGCCTGACGCGAAACACCCAGCGGCGTCACCGCCACCCGCTGCAACGCCGTCGCCGCGCTAACCCCAGCCAGTGTCACCACCATAGCCAAAGCCAAAAGCAGCAGCGGCAAACCCAGCCACATGTTATCCACACCCAGGGAGTGGCCCGTGAAGCGCAGTGAACCCCAAGCCGGCAGCGTGGCCACATACCCCACCGCCCCCATCAGGGCGCCAAGCATCGCATAGGCGCACTGCACCAGTAGCGTGCCGCCACGCACCTGCCCGCCGGTAGCGCCCAGCAGACGCAGCCGCGCCAAATCACGCTCACGCCGACTCAAACCTAACCGGGCCGCCGCCCCAGCCAGCGACAACAGCGGAATTACCATCATCACCGTGGCGATCACCGCCAAAATCAGGTAGGTGGGCGCGTAGCTGTAATACATGGTCTCTAAAGTTGGCGCTTGGTTCGGGTGAAGCTTGGACCAAGACTGGGAAAGCTCATAGCGCTTAGCAAAAGCATGAAGCCCACCGGCCACAGTCAGCAAAAAGTATGTGGCCGCGCCCTGACTGATAATCGACAGGGCCGCCGTGGTCTTGTCACGCCCACGCCACAAAGTGCGGGCCACCACCGTGGTGGGGGAGGAAAGCACATTCGCAGGCGCCAAAGTGACGCGGCGAGTGCTGGCCGCAGAAGCGGGGGTACCTGAAGTGTTGGTTGAAGAAGTGTTGGTTGAAACTGTGGCGCTCATTTTGCCACCCGCATCTGGTCAGCGACGATGTTGCCGTCACGCATGGTCACTAGCCGTGGGCACCAAGCCGCAATGGCGTCGTCGTGAGTAACCAGCACCAAAGTGGCGCCGGTAGAAGTGCACGCCTGAGTCAGCAGCTGCATCACCTGCGCGCCCGTGTTTTGGTCCAGGGCGCCGGTGGGCTCATCCGCAAAGACGACGGCGGGGCTGGCCACCATGGCGCGGGCAATCGCCACCCGCTGGGCTTGGCCACCCGAAATCTGTCCGGGGCGACGTCGAGCCGCATCCGCCAGCCCCAAACGCACCAGCCACTCGCGGGCGTGGGGCAGGGCCGAGGGCAGGCTCATACCCGCCAGCAGCAGCGGCATTGCCACGTTCTCCTCATTGGTCAGCTCCGGCAGCAGCGCGCCGTCCTGGAACACAAAACCCATATGTTCACGCCGTATCTTCGAACGCTGCTTTTCGCGCAAAGCCGCCAGGTTAGTGCCGGCGAACATGACCGTGCCCGCATCCAGCGGCAAAATGCCCGACATGCAGTGCAGCAGCGTGGACTTACCTGAGCCCGAAGGCCCCATGATGGCCACGTGGCTGCCGGTGGGGATAGTTAGGTTCACCGAGTTAAGCGCCCGCACCGGGGTGCCCATCTCGGAAGAAAAAGTTTTAACCGCATCGGTGACGCTTAACTCTTTGGTGTTCATGCAATTAAAACTAGGCGCCTGCGAACGCAAACTAATCGCCCATGCGAGCGAACTTCAGCCCTGGGCTAACTAATACCTAAGGAGGAGTCGCCCCCTACGCGCGTAGGGGAAAGACCCTGATCGGCGGCGCTGGGTGGAGTGCGGGCTGCAAGCGGTACACGCGGGCTGCGGGCCGTGGCCATGGTTTTGGTGGGCCATGCTTACTGCGTGGCCGGGCGCCCGCTAGGCGCCGCAGTGCAGGCCAGGGTGCGCCCGCTAGGCGCCGGGGTTTACCTGCAGGGAACGCAGGCGGTTAACCGCCGCCCCCACATCCACCAGGCGCGGACGCACCAAAAACGCGGGGTGAGCCTCACCCAGGGCATCCAGTCCGACGTCGTCGAGCCGCTTAGCCACCTGCGCAAGTGCCTGCGACAGCGAAGTGCGCCCATCAAAATGACGCTCCAACAGCGCGCGCAGAGCCCATGCGACCGCCAACGCCTGACCCTCATCCACCAGGCCCGAAACGTCAGCCACATCCACCTCATGGCGGTCCAACACCAGGCGCTGCGTCCCCAAAGCGCGCGTACGGCTAGGGCCGCGACGCTTAGCCTCAGGTCTCTGGGGCAGGCGCTGGGCGGGCAGCGGGAAATCAGGCAGGCTCGTGTCCATCCGAGGCTGACTGTCGCACACCTGGCGGGCCTGCGCGGTGGCGTCAACCAGGCGGTAACTGTCCATGATCAGCACCTGATCGGCCACATCCAAATAATCACCACTGCCGCCCATCACAATCAGGGTGGAAATGCCGCGCTCGCGGTGCAGGGCGCGGATGCGATCCACCAGCGGGGTGATAGGTTCACGCTCCGAACTGACCAGGGCACGCATACGTTGATCGCGAATCAGCAGGTTAGTGGCGCAAGTGTCCTCATCCAGCAGCAGGGCGGCCTGGGCGGGCTGTCCCCACAGCTCCAGGGACTCCATGATCGACGCCGCCTGCGAAGTAGAGCCCGACGCGTTAGCGGTGGTGAACTGGGCTGGGTCTGCGTCACGCCCAGGCAGGTGGGAAATGAAAGGCCGCAGGTCGACGCCGGTAACCGCACGTCCGTCGGCGGCGCGCACCGCCATTGCCTCGGGCACGGTAGCCACCAGTTCACGCCCATCACCGGGGATATGCGGGTAAATACCCCGGGCAATGGCGTTTAGCAGAGTCGATTTGCCGTGATAGCCACCGCCGGCAATAACGGTTACACCAGCTGGGATAGCGGTGCCACGCACCACCCCGGCGTGAGGTAGCTGCACGGTTTGAGCTAAAGTCTCCGGCGCGGTCAGTGGGACGCCGCCCTCCAGCGGCAGCTGCGAAACCCCTGAGCGGCGAGCCAAGTTGGCGCCGTCGGCCAAAAAAGCCACCCAGCCGCGCTCAACCAAAATCTCTTGCAGGGCCGCGTGATCCTCGGCTACCTGGCAGTGTTTCCAGGCTTCTGCGCCCAACTCGCTTTCGCGCAGGTCCAGGCTGGCGATAGCGCGGGCTAAATCCAAGTTGAGGTTGCGGGCGGCCTGGCGACCAGCGATTTCGCGCCCGAACGCGGGCAGTGACCAGCGCAGGCGCAGCTCCAGGTAGGGGCCGGGGGTGTTAAAAGCCGGGGTTGAGAAGTCATCTTGCCAGGTCTCATGCAGGTTGACGCTGGAGCGCTCCAGGATTTCCTGCCCCGCCGGGGCAATCGAGATGGCCTGGCCTTTAAGCAGTTCGCGCAGGGTGCGGGCCAGGTAATCGCGCAGGGCGACGGCGCGGGTGGGCGAGGCGGTTAGGTGTGAGTTGGTGACGGTCAGGGGCTCGTTGGCTTCAGTTAGGGTCTCGTTGGCGCCGGTCAGGCGTGGGGTAAACCCGGTTAGGCGTGCGTCGGCGCCTGTCAGAGCCAGAGGTAGTACCACACGGATGGCCGTGGGCGGAGCGTAAGGGTCTGGCTGGATGCGGTCAATGTAGAGCACCCACCCCAGTGGGGAGCGGTAGCGGCCAACGATGGCCTTGTATGCGGCGTAGGAGCGGCCGTCAATTGCGTGCAGGTGGCTGGTGAGTTCATTGAGGGTTGATTCGCGCGGTTCATCATTGAAGCGGCGCTGACCTGAGCCTCGGGATGAACCGGAATAGTTGCCTGAGCTGCGGGCTTGGCCTGAGCTGCGGCGACCCTGATCGGAGGAGTGTCCTGAACCGGAGGAGTGGCGGCTCTGATCGGAGGAGTGTCCTGAACCGGAGGAGTGGCGGCTCTGGCGGTCTGAGCTGTAGGAAGAGTTGCTCTGGCGGCCTGAATAACCGGAACTGTCGGAGCGGTGGGAGTGGTTTTGGGAGCCTCGGTAAGAGTCGCGTGCAGCCATGCAGGCATTATTTCACGTGAAACATTTTGTCTCTGGAGCACACCCTGAGGGTGGCTGGTTGGCACAAACACATGGAAATCAGTCTGCAATTACATGTGGTCCCACAAATACACCCAAAATCGTCCCCTCCCTATGATTTTTTCATGGGGTTTTATAGGGAACGGATGAAATGTCAGTATTTGTGACCTACCCACGTGCGGGTGATAGTCGTGGAGGCCGTAGGTCGCACCACCGCTGAAATGCGACCCCGCCCGCGTGCTGGTGATGGCAATCTGGCCAGCGATCAGAGGAGTGGGACTACGCCAGCACGGTGGCGTCAGCAGAATCAGGAGGTGCCGACAGTGATCGGGGGGATTGGGGAGTGGGAAGGGAGAAGCGGGGCGTCGTCGTCGAGCCTAAAAGTAAAATTCCTCAACAGCCAGGCAGTCAGGCCTGCCGGGAAATCTGGGCCTGCCGGGCTAGCCGGGCGAAGAACCACGCCGCGCCAGCCGGGCCAGGCGGCCGGAAAGAAAACGCGCCGGCCGGAAAGAAAACGCGCCGGCCACAAAGAAATAAAAATACCCTTAGGAAATCTCCAATGAGTAAATTGACTAATCAAGCCACTTGGTTTTCAGACAACGAGAAAAACTGGAATGACCGCGCGAACCTGCACATGGCCGGCGACTACTGCGGCCTGCGCCGCCTGCTCGCGGACCCCGACGCCATCAGCGCGGAGCTTGCCCTCGATATTGGGCGCTTTGGCGACCTTGCCGGCAAGCAAGTCATGCATCTGCAGTGCCATGTTGGGACGGACACGATTGGATTTGCCCGTCGCGGAGCTGCGCGAGTTGTGGGCCTAGACCTGTCCGAGACTTCTCTGGCTCACGCGCGCGCCATCGCAGATAAGGCCGGGGTGGAGGTCGAGTATGTGCACGCCAATGTCTATGACGCGCGGCAGGCGGTAAGTGGTGACTTTGACCTGGTCTATACGTCCATTGGGGTTCTTTGCTGGCTGCCCGACGTCGTGCAATGGGCTCGCGTCATTGCGTCCCTGCTTAAACCCGGGGGCACTTTCTTCATTCGCGATGATCACCCCATGTTCATGACGATTGGCGAGGACGTGTCTGATGGGCTGAAGATTGAGCAGCCCTACTTCCAGCTTGATACCCCCATGACCTGGGACGACGACTCAAGCTATGTGGATACTCCCGGCGCGCCTCGCATCACCCACACCACAAATCACCAGTGGAACCATTCCCTGGGGCAAATTATCACGGCGCTGATTGATGCAGGATTGGTGGTCGACGGCGTCGAAGAGTTCACCTATTCCGCTTGGTGCCCCTGGCCTGGGCTTATGGAGCAACACGCGGATGGAATGTGGCGTTTGCGTGAGCAGCCCGAGCGGATGCCGCTGCAGTTTGCCATTTCTGCGCACAAGGCTTGAGGCCCCCGTATCCCGCACCGCATACCACTGGCGACTTGCCATTTCTGAGGGGTTGCGTGGGCTCTGGAGTGGCCGCGCAAGGTCTGAGGTGGTTTCGCAAGCTCTGAGACGCGGCGCAAGGCCTGAGGTGGAGGCCAGGCTTGAGTTCTGCCCCGTCTGAACTGTCATACTGAGCCAACAGCTGAAGGGATGTTCTGGCTGAGGAGGTTCTAAGCCTAGCCTGGTGCTCCAATTGACTGACACCTCAATTGCTGAGGCACTCCGGCGTGGAGTTGCCTATGCTATGAGCACCTTAAATGGACTGGTTGGTGTCTGGCCGGATGAGCTGGCCTTATTCTGACTGGGCTGAGCTGGCCGTGGGTGGGCCGGGATAATGCTGGATGCGGATGGTGGGGGCTGATGACTAAAAGCCCCTGGCCTGGAGATATTCCCAGGTAGGCAAATGATCAGTATGTGAGATATGGGTATCAATGTACGTACACCTAATTTCACAAATACACCCAAAATCGTCCGTTCCCTATGATTTTTCAATGGGGTTTTATAGGGAACGGACGATTTTTCCGTATCTGTGAGAAGGTGTGTCGCAGGCATGAAATATCTCCCGACGCCGCACTGCATCACTTGGTAGTTGTTGCAGCTAGTTCTTGCCTGGGGTTGTCTGAAGCTGGTGCGGTCCCAAAATGTTTAGGTGTTCTAACTGGTCTGCGCGTCCAAACCATTCTGGTTGTCATGGTGAGGCAGTGTAGTGAGTAGTCTGCTTGCCCCGGTAAGGTAGATGCAGCGGCTGGGCTGGTTTTCCCTGGTGGGAAGTTTTACAAGAGGGGTGCCGGTTTGCCGAGTGGCTGGATTCTAGTGGTAGTCGGGTGGCTGTGCTGCGCTTATTGGGATAGGGCCAGCATTCATGAGGTCTAGAGTGGTTCAACCTTAACTTAATTACCCTGGCTCGCTGGGTGGTTGGTGCCCGAAAAGACCAGTGTGTGGACAAGCGGGTTCAGTATGTGGAAGCCCGCTCTCAAGCGCACATAAAATCGTCCCTTCCCTATGATTTTCCGCTGGGATTTTATAGGGAAGGGACGATTTTGCCTGTATCCATGGGCGCAGGTTTACTGCCTTTCAGACAGGGCTACTGTGGGCGCAGGCTTGCCGGCCATGGATGCAGCCCTGCAAGCACAGACACTGTCCAGGGCCTGGCCTCACATGGGCCGCCGCTTGCGTATTCACAGGATCGTCACCTGCGTATTCACAGGGCGCACCAACTGTGTATTCACCCAGGTCATCACCTGTTCATTCACAAGGTGTCACCTGCGCTTTTACAGGGCACGCCGCCTGCGCAGCAACACTAGGCCGCCCGCGAGCGCCGCAACTGCCCCGAGCCCAAGCGCCAGGTTCACGCCCGTACGCGGCAACTGCTCGCCGGCCATGGGCTCCCGAGTGCCGTCAGGCGCCGGTGCTGTGCTTGGCTTGCCCGGCTGCCCGGGGGCCGCAGTGGGGTGGGTTGACGCCGTTGGGCTGGCAGTGGGTTGGCCTGGCCCTGCGGTGGGTTGTCCAGGGGCCGACGACGCCGTTGGGCCTGCGGTGGGCTGCGGCGAGGTGGTGGGCTGGCCAGTGGGTGCGGCCGTTGGGCTGACAGTCGGCTGAGCCGTGGGCGCCACGGTGGGTTGGCCGGTGGGTTGGCCGGTGGGAGCCGCAGTGGGCACCGCCGTCGCCGTCGGGCTGACAGTGGGCGCCGCAGTGGGCGCAGGCTTGGAGCCAAGCACGGGCTTGGTGGTGGAGTGGACGGCGCGCAGAGTCACCGAATCGGGCCCCATGCCGTCTTCTTTGGCTGCCACCGCAATCGAAATGACGTTCTCACCGTTGGGGTTGAGGAACCCGGCGGGGATAGTGAACGAGGTTTGCGGCCCCCGGTCACCAATGTAGACGCCGGTGTTCCAGCCGTTGACGAAAAGCGTTGCCTGCGCACGGTCGCCCAGGGAGCTAAAGCGCGAGGAGTTGATGTCCAGGCGGAAAGCGGTGTCCTGGTTGGCAGGCAGGTTCAGCTTGACGCGGGCGCGGTACCAGGTGACACCGGCCTGCGAGTGCAGGTTGTCGGCCTTGGCCCACTTGGAGTCGTCGAAGCCGGGCATGTGGAAGCCGGCTTTTTCGCCGCCCAGGCCGCCGTTGTTGTAGAGCGTGCCCGAGGGGTTGGTGGTTGCCTTGGCGGCAAAGTCGGCGTCGGCGCCGTGGATCTTCCAGGTGGCGGCGGAGCCTTCGATGGCCACGTCAAACAGGCCACGGTTTTGCTTGGACAGGCCGTCGTCGGACCAGTCCAGGTTTTGCCCGAGGTTGTTGACCAGCACCGCTACGGTGACCTTGTCGCCGCTCTTGACGGTGCCGGCGGGGACGTTCACCTTAGCCCAGTTGCCGGCGGCGTCGTAGGCCCCGGCGTAGACGCCGTTAACCCACACCTGCATGAAAGCGGGGTTCTTGCCCTGCGAGGGTACGCCCGAGCCGCCGTTGCCCTGTAGGTACAGGTAGGGGTCGGCCTTGGTGGCGGTGAAGGTGCCCCGGTACCACACTGAGCCTTCGTAGAAGCCGTAGTGGTTGGAGTCCAGCACGGTGTGGGAGTATTCGCCCGGGCCTTGGAAGCGGGGGTTGGCGGCCTGGGTGTCGGCGGCAACCTTCCACTTGGAGTCGTCGTAAGTGGCCTTGGCTTCAGCGTAGTCGGTGGATTTGACGAAGCTCAGCTGCTGGCTGGCTACGGCTGCAGGTCCGGGTACTTTGCCAGTAAAGACGCCGACGTCGCCCGTGCCGGTAGCACTGTTCGTGCCGGTAGCGGTTTTGCCGGTAAAGACGCCGACGTCGCCCGTGCCAGTGGCGCTGTTCGTGCCGGTAGCGGCTTTGGCGGCACTTGCAGCGGCACCAGCAGTGCCGGTGAACTTGGCGGCACCAGCATTGCCAGCGCTGCTAGTGGCGCTGTTTGTGCCGGCCCCAGCGCTGCCAGTGGCGCTAGTCGGGTTGAGTGAGCCGCCGTTGAAGCCCACGTGGTTGATGCCGGCGGGGGCAATCACGCGCACATTAGACTCAGCGGAGACCGAGCCGGTTAGCTGCAAGGTGTCCTTGCCGGTGAACTTGGCGGTGCGAGCCAGTTCCACCCCCTCAACGGCTACGCTGCTGAGCTTGCCGTTGCGGGTGCCGTCAAGCAGCCAGGTGGTTTGGGCTGTGGTGCGGTCAATGATGCGCAGGGAGAGAACCTTGTCGCCGTCCTTAATGGTGATTTGCTGGGGCGAGGCGGAGTAGCTGTAGTTCAAGCGCAACTGGCCAGTGGCCGCATCCCAGGTTTGCTCAACTCTCTCAGGGGCGCTGACCTGGGGTTGGGTGGTGTAGTGCAGTACGGTTTCGCCGCTGTCGCCGCGCGTGCCGGTTAGATACTGTAAGGACCCGCCGGCGCTGTTTAGCGTGGCGCCAAACATTTGGCTGGTGGTGTAGTACAGCTCGTGCCCGCCCATCTGCTTGTCAGCGGTCAGCATGATGGCGTCGCGCCCGTGCAGGGCCAGGGTGGTGCCTTCCTTTTGCGGGATGCGCTTCCAAGAGATGGTTCCGTCTGCCTCGTCATTGTTTTCGCCGGGCAGGGACTGGGCGTTGGGGTAAACCTTGACAGCGTCTAGGGATACGAAGGTGTCTTGTGAGCCGCTGAAAGCTTTCCCGTCCACGGTCACCTTCACGGTGTGCGTGGCGGGCTTGGCTGCCTGGCTGGCGGTCGCGCCAGCCTTATCAGTGCCCGCGCCGTTCGCGCCGCTTTGCGCAGCAGCCTCGCCGCCCTGCGCACCAGCCTCGGCCCCCTGCGAGCCGCCCTCGGTGCCTGCGTCGGTCGAGCCGCCCTGCGCACCAGCCTCGGCCCCCTGCGTACCAGCCTTGTCGGTGCCCGCGCCGTTCGCTCCAGCCTCGGTCCCCTGTGCGCCGCCCTCGGTGCCCTTTTCGGCGCGCCAGCTGAAGACGGTTTGTTGCGGAGTGGCCTCAGAGGTGACATCCTCCTTGGTCTGGCCCACTTCCTGGCCGTCAACGGTTACCGTGGCCGAGCCGTGGTTGGAGGAGAAGGGCGCGATGATGTCAAAACCTACGCCGGTGAAGGTGAAGGTGTAGGAGTCGCCGGCAGTCTTAGAGAAGGTTTCGTCACCGGAGTGGTCACCCTGAGTCCAGTTCTTACCGGTGGCGTACTGCCAGGAGCCGGTGAAGGTGAAGAAAGAAGTGTCAGAGTCGTTGTAGATGGGGGCTTGGACCGCCGTCGACCCTAGAACGTCGAAAGCGTCAATATCAACCACATTTGCGCCGTCGAAACCAACATTTTCCACCTTAATGGTGTGCTGGCCGGGGCTGAGGTTTTCAATGCGGTAAGCCTCCAGCTGGGTGGGCTTGTTCTGCTCAGTGTCTACGTGGGCGCTCGTGACCAGCTGGGCCTCGCCGCCGTCGATAGAAACCTTGAAGTAGCCGTGATCGGTGCCGGTGGCGGTAATCAGCCGCACCCCGGTGCCGGTGAAGGTGAAGGAGGCCGTGTCGCCCACAGTCTTGGTGCGAGTGAGCGTGCCTGAGGCTGCCGACGAGTCAGCCACCTGGCTCCAGGAGCCGGTGTAGGTGATGGCGCTGCTGCGGTCGTCGTGGCTAAAGCCTGTGGTGGTGGCGCCGCGCGGCTTGCCTAGGCTTAGCGCCGTGGTGAAGGTGGTTTCAGTGGTGTCGTTGGAGTTGGCTAGGCGCATGGCGTAGGTGCGCACGCCGTTGCCAGTCACTGAACCCTGCCCGGCTTCGGCTTGGCGGGCGTAAATCTTTACGTTGGAGCCAGATTCGACGACGGCGCTGGGGGCCTGCACCGGGTTCATGCTGCTTAACTCGGGTACTGCCTTGGTGTAGTAGCCGGTTTCTTTTTGCACACTGGCCTTGGGGGTCAAGGTGCGGTCCTCAGTGATGCCGGCGCCGTAGTCGTAGGAGGTGAAGCCGGAGGCGGGCGCCCCAGTCCAACCCCAGTTGGTGCCGCCATAAGCCATGTAGTAGTTGAAGGCGGTTACCCCGTTACCGATGTTGTGTACGCCCCATTGGCGGGTGAAACCCTCATCGGTGTAGGTGTAGCAGTCTGAGGCGTTGTAGCTGGCCCCCCAAGGAGTGAAGGCGCCGCCTTGAGATTCGGTGATGAAATGTGGCGAGTTGGGGGCGTAGCTGCGGAAAGTGGCCTCAGAGTCATCAATCCGGTTACGTCCAGCTGAGCAGTTAAAACCTACCGGGTACTTGTCGTAGGCATAAAAGTCAGTGCCGTAAAGGCTAGTGTTTTTAAATCGTCCACCTAGCCCATAGTCATTGTGGAATAGGGGCACATCAATGCCGTCAGATTTAACCTGAGATACCAGGCTCTTAAGGAAAGCGCCGCGCGCGGCGTTGTCGCTGAGCAGCTCGTTTTCCACCTGGTAGAGCAGCACTGAGCCGCCGCCCTTAGTGACCAGGTGCTTGGAGGCAATCTGGTTAAAGGCGTGCAGCCAGGCTTTGGAGGCTGCCAGCACCTTGGGGTCGGTAGTGCGCAGTCCACCCGAATAGTTAGTCATCCAGGCCGGCAAACCACCCATAGAAATTTCGGCGTTAACGTAGGGGCCGGGGCGGGCGATGACATACAGGCCCTCTTCCTGAGCCATGGTTAGCAGCAGGTCAAGGTCTTTAATGGTGCCTTTGGAGAAGTCGAAGGGGCCGCCTTCTTTAGATTGGTGTAGACCCCAGAAGAAGTACAGGGATACGGCGTTGTAACCGTTAGCGCGCATCTTTTGGAATAGATCGCGCCAAGAGTTCACATCCGGGGCGCGCCAGTAGTGGATCTCGCCAGACCACACGTTTAGACGCTGTCCATCAACCATGAAGGAGTTTTTGTCGAAAGTGACTTTGTGGGGTTTGCCGTCGTTGCCGGGGAAGGTGATGTCGGCGGTGGCGTATTTGGCGGGCGGAGCCGCGCTCGCGGCTTGGGCTACCGAGATTGGTAGTGCGCCTCCTGCCAGGGCCATGCCAACGACGGCGGCTAACGTAGCCGCACGTTTGGCCAGTTTTCTGGGCATTATCGCTCCTATGCGAAGATCCGGCCGCAGCCGGGGGGAGGGGTTTGTTTAAGAGGGGGAGGGTTTGTTTAAGGGGTGGCAGCGGACATTGCGGTTAATATCCGCTGCCACCCCTTTCAGTTTGTGGTTAGTTGAGGATGAACCGAACTGACCTTGGTTGATAGCTGTATTTAGCCCTGTATATGGGGGTGCTATCAGTCCTGACGACGACGACGCAGGGCTAGGCCTCCAGCGCTCATCGCGATAGCTGCCAACGCAAAGGCGCCAGTGGCCGCGCCCGTGTGGGCTAGGCCGCCGCGCGGCGAGGCGGTGGTGCGGTTACCAACCACCGGAGTGGTGGCATTGGCAATCGGGGCGGTGGGCTGCAGCTGAGGCTGGCCGGGCACCGTGGGCTTAGCGCTAGGTAGCGCACTGGGCTTGCCGCTACCAGGTGCGGTAGGTACCGCGCTGGTGGGGGCAGGGGCCGAGGTGGGCTGGGCGGTGGGTTCAACTGCCGGGTTGGTGGGCTGGGCAGTGGGAGCCGGAGAAGCCGTAGGTTCGCCAGTGGGCTCGGTGGTCGGCTCAGTGGTCGGCTGGCTGGTTGGAGCCTGAGTCGGTTCAGCAGTAGGTTCGCTGGTCGGAGCCTGGGTTGGCTCGGCCGTGGGTTCAGCGGTCGGCTCAGCGGTCGGCTCAGCGGTCGGCTCAGTGGTCGGCTGGCTGGTCGGGGCCGGGCTGGGCTCAGTGGTGGGCTGGGCCGTGGGCGTCGCCGTCGGAGCCGGGGAGGCCGTCGGAGCTGGAGTAGCCGTCGCCGTCGGGGCTGGGCTGGGCGAAGCAGACTCAGCCGCGAAGGTAGCCCCCAACGCAATCTCAGCCGCGCCACCATAGTTGTCGCCGTTTTGGCTGCTTAGCTGCTCAAAGTAGACGAAGCAACCGTTAGGAACACTGGCCACCGTGGGCAGCACAGTCTGGGGTGCGTCAGAAGACTTGAAAGTACCCTGGCCAACCAGCGTCCAGTCATCCTTGTTGCCGGTGGCAGAGACATACAGGCGGTAGTCCTTGGCACGCGAGTTAGCGTTGCCCTTACGGCCGGTGTACTCCAAGCCAGCAAACTTACAGGTCTGGCCGGCAGGGGCCTCAATCTTCATGATCACGCCGTGGGGGAAGCCATCGTTACCAGCGCTCCAGCGGGTGTGCCAGAAGGTGTTGGGGTCGCCGTCGAAAGCAGCCGTAACCGGGCCGTTAGGCGGGGTCTCGCCGCTTTCCTCCTGGGAGTCAACCCAGACAGGCTTCACCTTGCCCGTGGCGACGCGGTGCGGCAGTGGCACAGTGCCGCCCGAGATGGTGACCTTAATGGTCACTACCCGCTCGCCCTGGGTGAAGGTCATGTCGTGCTCACCGTTGGTCATGGAGCCGTCAATTAGCAGATCCTGCACGCGGGTGCCGTCCTCGCCAGCGCGAATGTTACCCACAAAAGCGTCACCAATCTTGATGGCGATCAGCTGGCCAGGCTGGAAGCCCGAAGCCTCAATGTGGATGCGCTCGCCCACGGTTAGCGTGGTCTTCTCAATAGTCACCTTGGGGCTAACCGAAGCATCCCAGGCGGCGGGCAGCTGCGGGGCTGCGGCGTCGTCGGCAACGTGAATAGCAGCGTAGTTAACCTCTTCGCCACCGATTTTTAGCGTGGCCACATAGTCGCCGGCAGTGGCGTACTTGTGCTCACCTAGCAGGCGGTAAACCCCCGCTGAGTGGTAGGCGTCGCGCGGGGTGTCAGCGACGACGGCGGCCGTGGTTTCGCTCGAACCGTCACCCCAGTCCACGCTGATGGTGGTGCCAGCGGGCAGGGCCGAGTTAGATACGCCGTCGTCGTCATTGGTGCTGTCGGGGCTAATAGCGTTACCCGCAACCTTCGTGCCGGGGGCCGAGAGGTAACCCAGCGGGAAGGTGACGGAAGTGTTAGTGGGGGCGCTAGTGCCGGGGTTGCCGGCCAGCTCCCAATTCCACTTAACCAGCGAGGTGTCATAGAAGTTCTGGCCAGCCACATTCCAGTGGGTGCCCACAATCCCTAGACGCTGGGTGAAGTCGGTGACGTTGCGCTTGGCCTGCGGGGTCCAGCCAATCTCGGCGTGGGAGGCGCCGCGCGGCCAAGCCAGCAGGTCCACCTCAGTGCTGCCGCGCACGGTTTCAGACCAAAGCGGCGCTTCAGGGCCCAAAATGTGCTCGTCACTCAAACCGGAGATAACCGTCTTGGGGTCCCAGTTGTAGTACTGCGGGGCGTCACAAACCCCGGCGCAAGCCCAGTTCAAACCGATAGGGGTCTTGGGGTTGTACTTCTGGTCAATGTAGGACGAAGCGCCGCGACTCATCACGATCTTGGCGCCCTTGTTCAGGGCCGCGTCCTTAGTGGAGGCGGAGTTACCCACCCAGTACTGCACGGCGTCGCCCGATTTCAGGTCAGTGCCGGCGTACTCATTCCAACCAATGGGGTGCTTGCCCAGGTCACGCACAATAGTGCCAACCCGGTTAAGGAACTTGTTGTAAACCGCAGTGCCGTAACGCGAGGTCATCGAGTGCGGCTCGTCGCCACCCACGTGCAGGTAGGCGCCGGGAGTGATGGCCGCCAACTGGCCCAATACGTGCTTTACGAAGGTAAAGGACACTTCAGAGTTGGGGTCCAGGTAGGAGTAGCCAACCGCGCCGGTGCCGTTAGCGGGGGCGGTGGTCTCAGCGGTGGTGGCCTGGTGGGAGGAGCCAGCCGTATTCAGCTGCGGGATTGCGTGCAGGGCGGCGTTGGTGTGACCAGGCAGGTCAATTTCGGGCACCAGGGTGATGTGGCGGGCGGCGGCGTAGGCCACAATTTCCTTGTACTGTGCCTGGGTGTAGTAGCCGGTGCGGCCCACCTCATTGGACTTAGCCTTGTCGTGCATGTTCATGGCGGTGCGGCCAGAAACGCCGGTTAGACGGGTGTAGTCAATGGTGTCGCCCTCAGCGCGGCCCTCATTGGTGATCTCAATGCGCCAACCCTGGTCATCAGCCAGGTGGAAGTGCAGGTAGCTCATCTTTAGTGAGGCCATCTGGTCAAGCACGTGCCTGACTTCGTCTACCGTCAGGAAAGAGCGGGCCGGGTCAAGCATGATGGCGCGGTAGGAGTAGCGCGGGGAGTCTTTAATCTCGACGGCGGGCACCTCCCAGGCCGCATAGACCGGGTACTTGGAGTTGATGAAGCCCGGCAGTAGCTGACGCAGCGTCTGGGTGGCGTTGAAGAAACCGTGGGCGGCGTTAGCTGTGATAGTTACCCCGCTCTTGGTGGAGGTCAGGGCGTAGGCTTCCTCGCCACTGTGACCAGCAACCGCGCCGGTTTTGAAAGTAATGTTGCCGCTGGCCTCGCCAGAGTCAACCACCGGCAGCGGGTAGCCGGTGGAGACGCGGGCCTGGGCAGCAAATAGCTCAGCCGCGTCCTTAGCTGCCCCTGGGGCGACTAGCTTAGTGTCTTGGCTGAGCTCAAAAGAGTCCTGGCTGGCAGAGTTGTCTTTTAGCTCTGCCGGTAGGGGCACCAGGCCTAGGCCAGTGTTGGCGGCTGGCTGGCTGGGTTCACTGTTTGCTTGAGGACCATCCCACACTTCAAACTCCCATAGGGACACGCCGTATTTAACTCCACCAAAGGGAGTACGGTCTTCAGCCTGCATACGGATAGCTTTATAGGCGGCGTCGGCACTGACTTTGGTGAGTTTCTGCTCGTCTCGCGCGGCGCCATCGGCGGTGCCACACGTGGGCCTAATGGTATCAGTGGCGCGTTTGAAGGTAGTTCCGTCGGTGGATACCTCTAGGTGGTAGGCGGCCGCGCAAGCCACCTCCCAGTGAATCGCGACGTGGTGGATCTTGGTGGGTTTTGAGAAGGTCAAAGTGACCTGAGCGTCGTCGGCAGTGTTCGAAGACCAACGTGACTGATCGGCTTTGGCGGCACCAACGTTGATTACGCCGTCGTTTACCTTATCCGGCCCCCACTGGCCGGCAACTTCCTGACCGGAAGCGGAAACGGTGGTACCTGCGCTTGCCAGAGCCACATTGCGGCCCTGTGTCGACTCAGCGTTGGCTACGCTCAATGCCGCCGTTGGCAGCAGTGACAATGACAGCGCCGCCACTGCGGGCACTGCCAGCCACCTTTTGAAGTACGCCATCGTATCTCCTTGTGAGAAGGGTTGGGTCAGGGTCAAGTCTAGTCACTGGCAAGGTCGAAAGTGAAAACTTTTGAAAGAATCTGTTGGTTTTGGTGCAGTGGTGATGCGTTCTGTGGTGCGGCGCCGCCCGGCTGCGCGCGCAAGGTTGGCGCTGCCTGGCTGCACGCCTATTTGCTTGCGCAGCCGCCAGGGAGGCCAAGGTTAGCCCGATCACAGCGAAGTAGAGCCAACTAACAGGAATAACCTGGGACTAAAGTCGGTTCATAGAGGCGTTAGGACTTGCGACGGTAAGCGCACCAGTTGGGCGCCGTCGTCCCCACTATCGATCAGGAGCCGCAAGTGAGCCTCGACGAAACCACCAAGAACTACGACGCCCTAGTTGTCGGCTGGGGCAAAGCCGGCAAAACCATTGCCCAGAAACTAGCCCTACGCGGCCAGAAAGTGGCGCTGGTAGAAGCCAGCCCCGCCATGTACGGCGGCACCTGCATCAACATTGCCTGCGTGCCCACCAAAAAACTAATCGTGGAAGTCGAGCAAGCCCTGGCCGCCAAGGCCCGCGAAGCTGAAGCTAGCTCCGATGCCGCCATCTTCGCCGGCGCCCAAAAAGCCCGCAACGCCCTAATTGAAAAGCTCAACAACGCCAACTACCACATGGTGGCCGACAAGGGCGTAGACATCTATGACGGCACCGGCGAATTCGTGGGCCCCAAGACCGTGCGCGTAAACGGTGAGCAGGGCACCTGGCTGCTAACCGCCGACACCATCATCATCAACACCGGCGCCCGCCCGGTAGTGCCCCCGATCCCCGGCGTTGACTCCAAGCGTGTCGTTGACTCCACCGGCATCCAGTTCCTACCCACCCTACCCGGCCGCCTAGCGGTAGTTGGTGGCGGCCCCATCGGCCTGGAATACGCCGACATGTTCGCCCAGCTCGGCGTGGAAGTCACGGTAATCGACGCCGCCCCGGTCCCCTTCACCCGTTTCGATGCCGACGTGGCTAGCGTCGCCACCGACATTCTGGCCAAGCACGGGGTGCAGTTCGTAAATGGCGCCAAGATTGCCTCCTTCGTAGAAAGCGGCGACGGCGTCGTCGTTAACTACACCCTGGCCACCCCCGCAGGCGAGATGGAAAACCAAGAGCTAGCCGTTGACTATGTGCTGCTGGCAATCGGCCGCCGCCCCGCCACCGACGGACTAGGCCTGGAAACTGCCGGAATCGCTACCGGCGCTCGCGGCGAAGTGGTTGTGGACGAGTTCTGCCGCACCAATGTGCCCGGTGTGTTTGCTGTTGGTGACGTTAACGGTGGCCCGCAGTTCACCTACATTTCCTTCGACGACCACCGTGTGGTGATGGACCAGCTGGTGGGCTCCGGTAAGCGCTCTACTGCCGGGCGCATCATTCCCACCTCCACCTTCATCAACCCGCCGCTGTCGACCGTGGGTCTAGGTGAGCAGGCTGCCCGCGAGGCCGGCTATGAGGTGCGTGTGGCCTCCAAGCCCGTGGCCGCTATTGCCGCCATGCCGCGTCCCAAGATTGTGGGTAACCCCGACGGCGTCATTAAGTTCGTGATCGACGCCGCCACTGACCGCATCCTGGGCGCCTCGTTGCTGGTGATCGACTCCCAGGAGCTGATCAACCTGGTGGCGCTGGCCATCAAGCAGGGCCTGACCGCCGCCGACCTGGCCGGCGCGATCTACACCCACCCCAGCTCTAGCGAAGCCTTCAACGAGGTTTTGGCCTGAGTTTTGGCGGGTGGCGCCCCGGAAGCGCTATGGCGCTGATATAGCGCTAGCTGCCCTGGCTGCGGTTGTGGCGGCCGACGGTTGTGGCGGCCGACGGTTGTAATCACCGGCGGTTGCGAACCGGGCCAGGGCAGTTCTTCGCGCGGATTTTGCGTGCGAGCCTGTGGCTGCGGGGTGGGCCGGCAGATTTAGCTGGCTTTGTGTGGATTTTGTGTGTGAGCTGGGGGAGTGCACGGCTATACCAGCTGGGGGTGCGCGGCTACAAAAACGCATTTGCTCACTCGGGACTTTGGGACCTGTATAAAGCGCTACCACAAGATAATGTTGTCTCTTGCAAACCAAAGCACAACATGTAGTGGCCGCGCCGTTATTCTCCCCATTTCCCGCGTGACCTCATTGTGCGTCTTTTTCGTGAAAGGACTGCCAGATGGACCCGCGTTTTGACTCTGCCAAAGCCGCAACCAACCGGGGTGGCGCAGCAATGACTGCTGGGCAGCACTACGACGTCGACGCTATTGCCACTATCAACGAGTACCTAGACCGCAGCGACTGGCGCGTGAACGCCAATGCTAACCAGGGCTACTCGCTGGGCGGTCTGATCCTTAACTCTGCCGGCAAAATGGTGGCCAACTACTGGCTTGAGCACGTCTACACCCCGGCCATTGGCACCCCTCACCGTGAAGGCGACTACCACATCCACGACCTGGACATGTTTGCCGGATACTGCGCTGGCTGGAGCCTAAAGCGCCTGCTCCAGGAGGGGTTCAACGGGGTGAGTGGGTCTATCGCTTCAGCCCCGCCCAAGCACTTCTCCTCAGCGTGCGGGCAGATCGTTAACTTCCTGGGCACACTGCAAAACGAATGGGCCGGCGCGCAGGCCTTCAGCTCTTTTGACACCTACATGGCGCCTTTCGTGCGCAAGGATGACATGAGCTATGACCAGATCGTCCAGTGTATGCAGGAGCTGATCTACAACCTGAACGTGCCCAGCCGCTGGGGTAGCCAGTGCCCCTTCACCAACCTCACCTTCGACTGGACCTGCCCAGACGACCTGCGCGACGAGTACCCGCTAATCGGCGACGAACTCATGGACTTCACCTACGGCGACTTGCAGCCTGAAATGGACGTCATCAACAAGGCTTTCATTGAGGTTATGACTGCCGGTGACGCCGACGGGCGCGTATTTACCTTCCCGATCCCCACCTACAACATCACCCCTGATTTTGAGTGGGAGGGCGAGAACGTAGATGCCCTGTTCAACATGACCGCCAAGTACGGCCTGCCCTACTTCCAAAACTTCATTAACTCTGACCTGGACCCGCACATGATCCGCTCTATGTGCTGCCGTCTCCAGCTGGACCTGCGTGAGCTGCTAAAACGCGGCAACGGCCTGTTTGGTTCAGCTGAGCTGACCGGCTCCATTGGGGTAGTTACTCTGAACATGGCGCGCCTGGGTTACTTGTTTAAGGGTGACGAGGCGGCGCTGGTGGCCCGCATGGATGAGCTGATCGACCTGGCCAGCCAGTCCCTGGAGATTAAGCGCGCCACCATCCAGTACCACATGGATCACGGCTTGTTCCCCTACTCCAAGCGCTACCTGGGTAGCTTGGACAACCACTTCTCCACCATTGGCGTTAACGGCATGAACGAGATGGTGCGTAACTTCTCCGACGACGCCTATGACCTAACCGACCCGCGCGGCTTTGAGATGTGCGTGCGCGTCTTAGACCACGTGCGTGAACGCATGGTGCAGTTGCAGGAGGCCACCGGTCACCTCTACAACCTGGAGGCCACCCCGGCTGAAGGCACCACCTACCGTTTCGCTAAAGAAGACCGCAAGCGTTTCCCCGGCATTATCCAGGCGGGAACTGAGGCTGAGCCCTATTACACCAACTCCTCGCAGCTGCCTGTGGGCTACACCGATGACCCCTTCCAGGCTTTGGAAGATCAGGAAGTGTTGCAGGGCAAATACACCGGCGGCACGGTGCTGCACCTGTACATGGGGGAGCGGGTTTCTTCCGGCAAGGCTTGTAAAGAACTGGTGCGTCGTTCACTGACTGCTTTCAAGCTGCCTTACATCACTATCACGCCCACCTTCTCTATTTGCCCGGTGCACGGTTACCTGGCTGGCGAGCACTTCACTTGTGAGCGTTGCGCTGCCGCCCACCCTGAGCGTGAGCCCCAGGCTTGCGAGGTGTGGACCCGCGTAATGGGTTACTTCCGTCCGGTGCAGTCTTTCAACATTGGTAAAAAGGGCGAGTACCACGAGCGGCAGATGTTCGATGAGTCTAGCGCTGCTGGTCACGGCCAGTTACGTAGTGCTTTTGAGTTCGACGACGCCGGCGTGCGCACCCGCGAGGTAGTCACCTCCGAGATTTATGCCTGACGCAGCCGACTTACAGATAGCCGGGCTGGTACCCCTATCCACGGTGGACTGGCCCGGCAAACTGGCTGCCAGCATCTTTTTGCAGGGCTGCCCCTGGCGCTGCGTGTACTGCCAAAACCACGAAATTTTAGATCCCCGCACCCCGGGGAGTGTGCCCTGGTCGCAGGTGGTGGAGTTGCTGCAACGCCGACGTGGCCTGCTGGATGGGCTGGTTTTTTCCGGCGGCGAGGCCACCCGCCAGCCCGGTCTGCTTAGCGCCGCCCAGGAGGTTAAGGCCCTGGGCTTTGCGGTGGGGCTGCACACTGCCGGTATTTATCCGGGTAATTTGGCCCGCTTACTTGCCGCCGACGCCGTCGACTGGGTGGGCCTGGACATTAAGGCCCTGCCCGGCCCGGACTACCAGCAGGTGGTGGCGCGCGGCGGCGGGGGAGAAAAGGCCTGGCACGCCCTGGAGCTGGTACTCAACGCGGGCGTGGATTACGAGGTGCGCCTGACGGTGTATCCCGGTTACCCCGGCGGGGTTGAGGGAGCGTTTAGGGTTGCCTCTTCTCTTCACGACGCCGGCGTGGCCAGTTTGGCCTTGCAAGTAGCGCGTAGTTTGGGTGCGCCTGAGGGTTTTATTTCCGACGGCGACAACTGGGGCGCGCAGGTGGAGCAGTTGGAGGCACGTATTGGGCAGTTGGGCTTCGCTAGCTTCCTGCGCCGCTAAGGGCACTGTTACTTACGCGTGCTGGCGCACTGCTAGCTACGCGCTCTAGCTCATTCTTCTACTTACGTGCGCTGGCGTATCCCTGCTGCAAGTAAATTTATGGGCCGTCCCTTATAGGGGCGTCCCCGCAGTTGTTTTCTGTGTTGTGCCGAGTTTTCCACCCACCTCAGAGCGGTTCGGCAACCCCGCAGTTACGGGGTTGCTCTTGGGTGACAAGCGTTGCCGGTCACAATATTTTGGCCCGCGCCCGGCGCCTGTCAAACTGGTTGCCCCTAGCTTAAATTGCTCTTGGCCAGCCTAAACAGGTAATTCAGCCGGGCCTGGTTGGCTCTGAAATACAGCTTGTAAGTCATCAGGCTTAACGCAAAATTAGCTCTTTGTGGCTACCGTCACCCAAAATCGGGTTGCGAGGCTGTTGGGCGCTCGCTAAAGTTATACGAGTGCCTGCGGGACAGCAACGAAAACAAAAAATTCGTTAGATGTTCTGCTGGGTGCGTTGTTTGAGAACTCGATAGTGTGTCAAGTTTTTTATGTCTTGAATTCTTCTCCAACGAATGTGTTGTTTGTTGGGGGGTTTTTCTTGTTGATTTCTTTGTCAACTAATGTTTTTTTGAGCTAGTTATTTTCTGGTTCTTCAAGTTTTTTTGGAGAGTTTGATCCTGGCTCAGGACGAACGCTGGCGGCGTGCTTAAC
>ERZ773013.12-NODE-12-length-115169-cov-4.236652_pt1 | contig 115169 bp, 97 predicted proteins | sample MGYA00511670_ERZ773013 | MGnify/ENA primary metagenome ERZ773013 (study PRJEB29015, sample SAMEA2738120) | human oral metagenome | biome: human oral; feature: human-associated habitat; material: saliva | place: China | collected 2257 ... | reverse complement strand
CCGATGATGCAATCCTTTGGCATGGCGTCGTAGATGGAATCCATGATCTTGCGGGCAGTGCCGAGGATGTCGCCGTTGTTATTGTCGTACCAGGTATAGAGCAGCTCACCCTTCTCGCCCACAACTGCGGCTTTCATGGTGGTTGAGCCGGCATCTATGCCGATAAACACACGGCCATGGTAGCCGGAGAGATCTCCTTTGGGAACGACTTCTTTGTTGTGCCGCTCCTTAAAGGCCTGATAGTCGGCCTCCGTTGCAAACAGGGGGTCAAGGCGGGCGACCTCTGATCCCTGAGCTCCCTTAAGATTATCGAGGGCTCCGATGAGCTCGGCAAGTGTGGTTGAGCGCTCGGTCTCTCCGGCAAGAGCCGCTCCCGTGGCAACAAAGAGGTGGGCGTTCTCGGGCACGATGATATGCTCGTCGTCCAAGTTGAGCGTGATATAGAAACGGCGACGCAGCTCAGAGAGGTACTGCAGGGGGCCACCAAGGAAGGCAACGTATCCGCGGATGGGGTGACCACAGGCAAGGCCGGAGACCGTCTGATTTGCGACGGCCTGGAAAATGGACGCCGCAACATCGGCGGGCGCCGCGCCCTCGTTCAACAGGGGCTGGACATCGGATTTTGCAAATACGCCGCAGCGAGACGCTATTGGATAAATCTGCTTTGCATCCTTGGCAAGGTCGTTGAGGCCGGTAGCATCGGTTTTGAGCAAGGATGCCATCTGGTCGATAAACGCACCGGTACCGCCGGCACACGTACCATTCATGCGCTGCTCGATGCCGTTGTCAAAGTAGATGATCTTTGCGTCCTCGCCGCCAAGCTCAATGGCTACGTCAGTCTTGGGGATAAGGGCCTCAACCGCACGTTTTGACGCGATGACTTCCTGAACAAACTCAAGGTCAAGCCATTGAGCAAGCAACATACCACCCGAGCCGGTAATAGCCGCATATAGAGGAGCATCCTTGATAACACGTTGAGCCTTTTCAAAAAGCTCTCGAGCCGTAGCTCGGACGTCAGTGTGATGACGCTTGTAGTTGGCATAGAGCAGCGTGCCGTTTTCATCAATGATGGAAAGTTTGACGGTGGTGGAGCCAACGTCAATGCCAAGCATAAGGTGGGCATCAGTCAGGTCAACAGGTTGCGCAGGAGCAAGCTCCGCTCCATTGTGTACGAGCTCGATCTTCTCGTTATTCATTATTACTCTCTCCAAGAACCAACGTTGCTAAAGCAAAACGAGGGATATCCAACTTGATTGGCTTGCCGTAAAGATCGCCCGGCGCCACAAACATGAGCGCGGTCATAAGGCCAGCCATCTGTTCATCGCTTTCACGCATGCCACCGACAAGCCAGCGCACCAAAACGCCAACTTCGGCGGAAATGGCAAAAGTTAGGTAGTAGTCAAAGAACGGCCCAACGGCGCGCGGGTTCAAATCGTGAAGGGCGCGCTTTGCGATGGCTTCATGAGCCGTCCGCTTAAGGCGCTCGACAAACGCGGGGTCACCACCCTTGCCAAGAAGCGGCCGCAGATAGAAGCCGTGTTTGCGAATGGCGCCGAGAAGTTCGGCAGAGCCGGGACAGGGCTTATATGAGTCAAGCGCATCTTTCAGTTGCTCAAGATTGACCTCGGAAAGCGCTGACAGATAGGGCATAAGCTCTTGAAGCGCATCTTGTTCAACCCGGTCAACCAAGTTGGGGATGTCTTTAAAATGGGAGTAGAACGTACGGCGCGTCACTCCCGCACGGTCGGTAACTGCCGTAACGGTTACTTGAGAAAGATCGCCGACTGCGTCAATCTCTTCCGCAAGCGCGCGTCTGAGTGCAAGTCGTGTTCGCATGGAGCGGCGATCAAGCTGCAAGAGCGTCGCTGGACGAACGACTTCCAATTCCATGGGCTGTGTCATACCGGACTGTGTCATACGTTCCTTTCACTCGTTATTTCACACGGTGAGCATTATTGCACACTCTGAGAAATATTGCATGCGGAGACCGACAATTGAATAAATTCTTTCACCTAAAATCAGAAAATTTGAAAGTCAGTTTTAATAATTTATCAGCACTTTTTGAAATATCATTATGTAACTAAACAAAACTACTTGCATAACAGGTAGTTTTTATGTTTCGCGTGTTGCTCGCGCTCAACAGACTAAAGCCTTGAAGCAAAACGACTGCCTGCGGATTTGCAGACAGCCGTTGATACGCAATTTCAACGATTGCGAGAAGACCTTACGAGCATGATCATACTGCCTAGTGCTGCCGGAAACGCGCCAAGTATGGCTTGGACTGCCATACTTACTGCAAGTTTGGTATATATAAACCATACTTGCAGTAAGTTTGGTTAATCGTGCCCAACTTGCTGCAAGTTTGGCAGCGCTGTTCCAGCAGTACCACTTGGCGCGTTTTTGGCAGCGCTGTTCCGGCAGCACCAACTTGGTGCATTTTTGGCAGCGCCATTATGATGGCCCAACTTGGCATTTTTTCGGCAGCACTGTCTTGCCAGTATTAAAGCAATCAAAGAGCCTCAGGTATCTCACACAAAAATCAAAAAATAGCATGTTCCATCTTAGGAGCATGCTATTTTTCTATAGCAATTCTTTGTTTTACTTACCTATCCATCACTACTCGTTGTCGCCACCCGTTGCCTTGGTTGCCGAAAGCGATTCGCCGGCATCCGACGCATCCGGCCATACCCAATCGGTAAACGCCGGATGATCGTAGCCCTTCTCGACAGCAAAGTTAAACGCATCGGTACGGAACTGCTCCCACTCAACAATCTGCTCGGACCACTTGTCCGCATCAATCATGCGCAATGCATCGGCTGCCAGCGCCCAGCGATCCATATGGTTCAGGCGGAGCATGTCATACGGCGTAGTCGTTGAACCCTGCTCCTCATATCCGTGAACCTTGAAGTTGTCGTGGTTCGGACGGTTCCAAATCAAACGATGGATGGTACCTGCGTACGCATGGAACGCAAAGAGGACGGGCTTATCCGCCGAGAAGAGCTTGGTGAACTCCTCATCGGAAAGCGCTTGGTCATTCTCCTCCGCATTCTGGATCTTGAGAAGTTCAAGCACATTGACAAAGCGAGCCTTGATGCCCAGTTTGCTCAGCATATCGAGGGCTGCAAGGAGCTCCATGGTAGGTACGTCACCGCAGGATGCAAGGACGATATCGTAGTCCTCGCCTTCAGACACGTTGGAAGCCCATTTCCACTCAACGGCTCCGTGCTTGAGTTCTTCTCGCGCCTCATCAAGGGTAACCCATGTTGGCGCAGGCTGCTTGCCTGCGAAAATAGCATTGATGCAGTTGGTTGAAGTATAGGCCTTCTCGCCCACGGCCAACAGAAGATTGGCATCGGCCGGATAATAGATATTTACCACGTGATCGTTGTTGTAGCACTTGTTGAGCAAAACATCGACAAAGCCCGGATCCTGGTGAGAGAAGCCGTTGTGATCCTGTCGCCATACGTGGCTGGAAAGCAATACGTTGACGGCCGAGATGGGCTTGCGCCAAGGGATATGGCGGACCGTTGCCTCAAGCCACTTTGCGTGCTGGTTGATCATGGAGTCCACAATGTGCACGAACGACTCATAGCTGGACCAGATACCATAACGGCCGGTCAACACGTAGCCCTCGAGCAGACCTTCGCATTGATGCTCGGAAAGCTGTTCGATGACGTTGCCTACGGGCGAAATGTGCTCGTCATTTTCAAAGTCATCGTTAAAGCCACCAAACCACTGCTTGTCCGTTACTTGGAAAGAGGGTTGCAGGCGGTTGGATGCCGTCTCGTCCGGACCGAAAATTCGGAAGTCGGAGCGGTTCTTGTTGATAAGATCGGCCGTGTATTCACCAAGTACGCGGGTTGCCTCGGTAGCTCCAAAGCCGTGGCCCTTCTCGCCCACGGGGATCTCATACTCACGGGCGTCTGGTAGATCAAGCGGTTGACGAAGAAGGCCGCCATTGGCGTTGGGATTAGCGCCTAGGCGAAGCTCACCGGCGGGCATGAAGGACGTAACCTCAGGACGAATGGCACCGTTCTCATCAAAGAGCTGCTCAGGTCTGTACGACTCAAGCCAATCGCGCAGAATCTGGAAGTGAGCCTCGGTATCCCGAGCAGATGCCAGAGGCACCTGGTGCGCACGCCATGAGCCCTCGGTCTTCTTGCCGTCAATATAGGGCGGGCACGTCCAGCCCTTGGGCGTACGGAAAATAATCATCGGGTAGTACGGGCGGGACGCGTCACCTGCAGCGACGCGACTCTTGATGGAGCAGATCTCATCAAAGACCGCCTCGAAAAGTGCGGCAAAGCGGCGATGGATGGACGCATGATCCTCATTATCAAACCCGGCAACAAAGGTATAGGGGTGATACCCCATACCGCGGAAGAACTCGTCGCGCTCTCCGTCGGAAATGCGCGAAAGAATGGTTGGATTGGCAATCTTATAACCGTTCAGATGAAGAATCGGCAACACAATACCATCGGTAAGCGGATCCATAAACTTGTTCGTCTGCCAGCTGGTGGCAAGAGGTCCGGTCTCAGACTCACCGTCACCCACTACGGCAACGGCCAAAAGTGACGGATTGTCAAGAACCGCACCATAGGCATGGGACAGCGTATAGCCGAGCTCGCCGCCCTCATGGATGGATCCGGGAGTTTCAGGAGCATAGTGAGAAGGGATGCCGCCGGGATAGGAGAAACGGCGGAAGAACTTCTGGAGACCCGCCTCATCGTTAGTGATAAACGGATAGGTTTCGCGGTACGTGCCGTCAAGCAGCGACTGGGCTGTGCCGGCCGGTCCGCCATGGCCAGGTCCCATAAGAAAAATGGTGTTCTGATTGTGATCGCGGATAAAGCGATTGACATGGCCAAACAGAAAATTCAAGCCAGGTGTCGTTCCCCAGTGTCCTACCAGTCTATGCTTAACATCCTCCCGGTTAAATCCTTCCTTCATAAGAGGATTGCTGCGCAGATAAATCTGGCCAATGGAAAGATAGTTTGCCGCTCTCCAGTACTTATCGACACCGGAAAGTTCATCCTCAGAGACAGGTTGATTGAGCCTTTGCCAAGGTGTTCCGATAACAGGCTGAGCCATTATTCCTCCTTTACGTAGTGTTTGCATAACGCAACACAAACGCTCCTCTTTTATGTTCTTCTCTCAGTGTAAGTGGTAAAGCGTTTTATCATTTTGAGAATTCTCGTTTACTTAAGAATTCTTTGCCTGATTTCAAAGTTTTGCTCATGCCGGAAGGTATGTTTCATTTGCCGCATACTTTATATATCCATCTATCTGTCAGTTTTTATAATGTATCGAAATCTCATGAAGAAAAGACTTGCTTTCCAAGCTGCGTCATATCATCTATACTTGAGTTACCGGAGTTGCCTGTTGCAGATCGGGCAGCTTCATCGATTTGAGAAGCCGTTAGTGGTCGCTAACGGCTCTCTTTATGATCGCAGTTACTGTCGTGCCTTTCGGACAAGTACTTTACTGTTTCTGCAGCTAAAGTTACCAATTTTGCTGCTAACTCCAAAAGCAAAAAGAGTATTTCCATGGACTTCACCTCCTTCCTCAGGAGATGCCGCCGGCACAGGCTTACTCCGATAACCACTTTGAGCGTACCAAAGTAATTTGACCGTTCTTTGACCGCTTAACGTAGTGGGTTTTCATCAAAAACGGCACCTCTTTGGTAAGAGATGCCGTTCATATCGATGCAAATTTCACAGCACTGAATCGTGCTCAATATCAAATTTATCCCAGCTTCTCCACACCGTCGCGAGAAACACGAGCGAAGAAGAGAGGTTCACGTGAAGGCTGCTTGGATCCAAACGAAAGTGCTTCGCGGAAAATACGCTCACCGTCATCCAAGCGCTTCTCGTCAGAAGTCAGGAGCGTTGCAAGTACTTCTCCCTTCTCGACGTAATCTCCGGTCTTGCGCTCAAGGATAATACCGGCTGCCATATCAATGGGATCGCCTTTTTTCTCACGGCCGGCACCAAGTGCTACGGATGCGATGCCCACGCGCTCGGCATTCATGGCGCTCATATATCCGGACTCTTCCGCCAAAACCTCACGGCGGAACGGAGCCGTATTAAACTTTGAAGTATCCCAGATAACCGCGGCATCTCCGCCCTGGGCAGCGACCATGTCTGCAAGCTTTGCCAAGCCCTCACCGTTAGCAATCTGGCTGTGAGCCAAGTTTCGGCATTCCTCAACGCTTCCCTTACCTGCAAGATTCAGCATATTGGCTGCAAGCTCAATACAAACGGCGGTCAAATCCTCAGGTCCTTTGCCGCGAAGCGTAGCCACCGCTTCGGAAACCTCCAGTGCATTACCAATATTTTTGCCCAGCGGTCGATCCATGCCGGTAATTAAAGCGGCAGTTGTACGGCCTACATGCTCGCCGATAGAAACCATAGCCTGAGCAAGCTCAATAGCCGAATCCACCGTCTTCATAAAAGCACCGGAACCGCATTTAACATCCAAAAGAATGCAATTTGAACCTGAAGCAATTTTCTTCGACATGATGGATGATGCAATGAGAGGCACACTGTCAACTGTGGCGGTTACGTCACGCAGTGCGTACAATTTTTTGTCCGCCGGTACCAGATTGCCTGTTTGTCCGGCTACCGCAACGCCAATCTCATCTACCTGTTTGAAGAAATCAGGTTCTGAAATCTCGACGGAAAGCCCAGGAATGGACTCAAGTTTGTCCAGTGTGCCACCCGTATGGCCCAAACCGCGGCCACTCATCTTGGCAACTTTTACGCCAAGCGATGCCACGATCGGGGCAACAACCAGCGTGGTTTTATCGCCAACGCCGCCGGTTGAGTGCTTATCGACTTTGATGCCGGAAATAGCCGAGAGATCCATCATATCGCCCGACTCGGCCATGGCCATGGTAAGCTTGGCGGTCTCATGCGGCGTCATGCCCTCATAAAAGATGGCCATTGCCAGCGCTGATGCCTGATAGTCGGGAATCTCACCGGAGACATACCCGGAGATGAAAAAATCAATCTCTTCATCGGTAAGCTCGCCGCCGTCACGTTTCTTCTCAATTACATCGTACATGCGCATAAGATGTGTCCTTTCCTACCAACGACACCCACCAGTGGGTGCGTCCACCAGTGGGTGTGTTCACTTGTACCTACATGTGTTAATGGCCGCACTTACCGCTTGAAGCGTCTCCACGCTCAACGAAGTCGCCGCCCGACTTACCCGAAGGACCGCTTTCTCCTAAATCTTCAGGACCAAACCCCATGGGCAAAATCTCACGGAGCAAAAACTCGCGTGGCTTTGAGCCAACCCGGCCCAAAATCACCCGGAACGTATCGGGGTCACACCACTCACGAATTACCTGACGGCACACGCCGCACGGTGTGCACCACTCACTCACCGGACGTCCTTCAGGTCCACCAACCACGGCAATCGCAGAGAAATTTCTATGGCCCTCAAAAACGGCTCGGAAAAATGCAGTCCTTTCGGCGCAGTTTGTCGGTGTGTATGCGGCATTTTCAAGGTTTGCGCCACCATAGACGGAGCCGTCGGCACAGAGCAGAGCGGCTCCCACTGCAAAATGAGAATACGGCACATAGGCCTTCTCGCGAGCTTTCACTGCAAGCTCTACGAGAACCTGAGCCTCCGGCATCTCATTAAACGTAAAATCAGCAGCCATCTTATCGGCTTCCCTTAACATACGGAACACCGTCAGCCTTTGGAGCTACCGACCGGCCCACAAAGAGTATGAGCGTGATGATCGTAATGATGTACGGAAGCATCGAGATGATCTCGGACGGAATGGGCGTAGCTCCTCCTCCCAGAAGAATAGCCAGCTCCTGCGTAAAGCCAAAGAGCAGGCATGCGCCGTAAGCTCCCTGCGGCTTCCACTTACCAAAGATGACCGCGGCAAGCGCGATAAAGCCCTGGCCGGAAATGGCCGTCTGTGTGTACTGGGAAATAATTGCCAGCGTTACGGATGCGCCACCAAAACCGGCAAGAATACCGGAAATGATTACGCAAACGTAGCGTGTGCGGCGGACGCCAATGCCAAGCGTCTCGGACGCATGGGGGTGCTCGCCGACGGAACGAATACGCAGACCCCATTTGGTGCGGTACAGCACAAACCATACGACAGCCGAGGTAATAAGCGCGAGAAGCACCGTAATGTCCACATTCAAAGCCGCAAAGAGCGTGTCATTAAAAGCGCCGTCACCAAACAACTTGGGAAGCGTATTTACGGCCGGCGTTTGCTTTGCACCCTCAAACAGATGACCGCAGGCAAACAGCGCAATACCGGGAGCCAACAGGTTGATGGCAACGCCGGAAACCGTTTGGTCCGCATTAAAGGTAATGGAAGCAATCGCATGCAAAAGGGCAACCAAGCCACCGGCAATACCTGCGCAGAGAAGACCTACCCATGGACTTCCCGTAAGGTAGCTGCCGGCAACACCGGCAAAGGCACCAACGTTCATCATACCTTCAATACCAATGTTCACGACGCCCGAACGCTCGGAAAGAACTCCACCTAACGCACCGAATACCAGCGGAGTAGAGTACATAAGCGTACCGCCAACCAGCAGCACGAGGATCTTAATTAAAGCAGTCATATCCATCTCTACTTCGCCTCCTTCCCCTGAGCCGAATCATTGATTGCCGAGTCAGCTCCAACAGTTCCTTCGGCAAGTTTTGCCTGTTTAGCACGGCGACGATCGAGATATTCGGCAAGCATCGGAATGACACCGCCAAGCGCCATAAAGAAGACGATGGTGCCGATGATGATACTGATAATTTCGGACGGAGCACCCACAACCTGCTGTACCGACTGTCCTCCGTACAAAAGACCTGCAAAGAGCAGAGATGCCGGGATGCAGCCAACCGGCGAGCAACCTGCAATAAACGCAACGGACAAGCCGTTAAAGCCGTAATTTTCAAATGCCGCAAGCACTGAAATACTATGCGGATTCAGGCCTGTGATATTCAGAGCGCCCGCAACACCACACAGGGCTCCGGAGATGGCCATACAAAGCACCAAATTGCGCTTAACGTTGATACCGGTAAACTGAGCGGCGTCACGGTTAAAGCCAACGGCGCGCATCTCATAGCCCACTTTTGTGCGCATAAGCAGCCATCCGATAAAAATAGCTGCGATTATAGCGACGATAATACCAACGTTGGCATCGGTTCGCGCAATGGCATCTCCCACTATCGGAATGTCTTTAAGAGCTGCAAGACCGTCTGGGCTCGATTTCATGTCCGTAAAGAGCATCGTGTAGCCGGATGAGTTAATGGGAAGTGATTTGGTGGAATTGGCCTTATGGAATGCCTCTGAGTTCACCACAAAGTTGTTGAAGTAAAGACTGATCCAGTTAAGCATGATGCTGGTAATAACCTCATGAATACCAAATTTAGCTTTCAACCAACCCACAAGTGCACCTGCAGCAGCTCCTGCAAGCATACCAACCAAAAGTACTACGGGAATCTGTAATACCGGCGGAAGGTCGAGAAGAATGCCCACGATCGTGGCAAAAACGGTACCAAAGACATATTGACCCTCGGCGCCGATATTAAACAGACCTACGCGAAATGCAAACGCGACGGCTACACCGGTAAAGAGCAGCGGAGTTGCCTTGATGATAACGTTTGCGATGTACTTTGGCTTACCGATCATTCCGTCGATAAGCGCACCAAAAGCTTCAACCGGATCATAGCCTGCAGACGCAAGAACAATGGTCGCCACAAAGAAGCCAAATAAAATGGCCACAATCGCTGAGGTAATAGGCTTCCTCATTATTTTGGTGAGAGTAGTCACTCTGCACCACCTCCCGCCATGAGGAGGCCTGCCTGCTCCTCAGTGATAGCACCTTGCTCAAACTCTCCGACAATCTGACCCGCATAAATAACGGCGATTCGATCCGATACGTCCATAACCTCATCAAGTTCAAGCGAGATAAGCAAAATGGCTGCACCGCGGTCACGCTCGCGAATAAGCGCTTTATGAACGAACTCGATGGCGCCCACGTCAAGGCCTCGTGTTGGCTGAATGGCAATGAGTACATCAGGTTCACCGGACACCTCACGCGCAATAATAACTTTCTGCTGATTGCCTCCGGAAAGACCTCCCGCAGCGTGATCGAAACAACCTGCCGGCCTAATGTCAAACTCTTCAACAAGCTCTTTGGCAAACTCATTCACCTTGGAATAATCCAAAGAAATTCCTTTGCCAAATCGCTCTTCGCCATGGCGCTCGAGCACCGTATTTTCGGCTACCGAGAAGGGCAACACCAAGCCCCAGCGTTGACGATCCGAAGGAATTGTTGCTACCGAATGGTTAATAACATTGCGCGGCGTTGTGGCCTGTATTTCTTCACCGCGGATGGCAATGGTACCCGACTCGGGTTTCACCAGAGCATTTATGGCATCGGCAAGCTCACGCTGACCGTTGCCGTCAATACCGGCAAGACCCACAATCTCACCGGCGCGAACTTCCAAATTAAGTCCGTTGACCTGCTCGATACCACGTTCATCCTTTACATGAAGATCCCGGATGGAAAGCAGTACCTCTCCCGGCTTTGCGGGCTTCTTGTCAACGTGCAAATTAACATTGCGGCCAACCATCTTATTCGCCAGTTCCGTTTCATTAGTCTTTGAAACGTCAACGGTGCCCATGTATTTACCGCGACGAATAATGGTGCACTCGTCAGCCGAAGACATAATCTCTTTCAGCTTGTGCGTAATAATAATGATGGTTTTGCCTTTGCTCACCAAATCTCGCATGATCTGAATGAGTTTCTCAATCTCTTGCGGAGTCAGCACCGCGGTTGGCTCATCAAGAATCAGTGTGTCGGCACCACGGTAGAGCGCTTTTAGAATCTCAACACGCTGCTGCATACCAACCGTGATGTCTTCAATCTTTGCATCCGGATCAACGTCAAAACCGTACTCGTTAACGATCTCGAGGACCTTCTCACGTGCCTTCTTTGGATCGAGAACTCCCGCAAATGACGTGACCTCATCGCCGAGTACGATATTCTCGGTTACCGTAAAGTTATCAACCAACATAAAGTGCTGGTGAACCATGCCAATACCCTGTGCAATGGCATCATTTGGATTTGAGATGTCTACATGCTTGCCATTGAGGAAGACTTCTCCCTCGTCCGCAGAATAGAGGCCGTAGAGCACGTTCATCAAGGTACTCTTACCTGCGCCGTTTTCACCCAGGATGGCATGGACGGATTGTTTGCGTACATCCAAGTCAACGCAATCAAGCGCCTTGAACGTGCCAAACACTTTCGTAATGCCATGCATTTGGACGGCATATTCCGAGTTAGCTTCCACGAGCCACCTCCTTTTCCCTCACGCTTTACCACCAAGGGACCCAAAAGGGCCCCTTGGCTGTAAAACCATTCACTACACGAAGCGAGAAGCCGTAAGCCTTAGGTCCTCTCACCACATACTTACTCGCTTTATGCGAGGCTCTTCTCGTACTTTGCAAGATCGTCCTTATTGGCAGGAGGCACAATCGAGCCGGCTTTGATCTTGTCGGCTGCTTCCATGGCACCCTTGTAGACCTCATCGCCCATAAGCTTGTGATCCTCAGGAATACCGACAGCGTCATCAGTAAAGCCCAGCTCAACAGTCTTGCCGCCCTTGTCTCCGTCTTTCAGAATCTTCTTGGAGACGTCAACAACAGCCACGTTAACCTTCTTAAGTGCAGAGGTAAGAACGTTCTCGGGTGCCAGGTACGCCTGATCCTTGTCAACGCCAATGGCAAACTTGCCTGCATCCTTAGCGGCCTCGATAACACCGGTGCCAACACCGCCGGCAGCGTGGAAGACAACGTCGCAGCCGTCGGAGAACATCTTTGCGGCGATGGACTTGCCCTTTGCCGCATCGGTGAAGGAGTCGGCATACTGGGACTGAATCTCAACGTTCAGGCTCTGCTCTTTGTTTGCAAAGAGAACACCGGCCCTGTAGCCATACTCAAACTGGTCGATGATGGCAGAAGTTATACCGCCAACGAAGCCGACCTTACCTGTTTTGGTAGTACGAGCTGCAATGTAGCCAACGAGGAACGAAGGCTCCTGAGCGCGGAAGGTAACGCCCGTAAGGTTGGAAATTGAGCTGTCGTCATTACCGTTGTCGATAATGGCAAACTGAACGTCGGAGTTCTTCTTTGCAGCCTCAACAATAGCGTCTGCCATAGCAAAGCCTACACCCCAAACAAGCTGGGACTTATCGTCAACAGCCTTGTCAAGGTTGGTAGCGTAGTCAGACTCCTGCTTTGACTCAAGATAGCTGACGTCCCAGCCCTCTTCTTTCTGAAGCTGCTGCATACCTTCCCACGCAAGCTGGTTGAATGACTGGTCGTTGACACCACCGGTATCGGTAACCATCTCAAGCTTTGCCTTGGTCGTGGCCTTGCTGTCGTCGCCTGCGCCCTTCTTGGTGTCGTCTTTCTTTGAGCCGCCGCAAGCCGTAAGACCTGCAAGAACAGCCATTGCACCGGCACCGGCAGCACCAGCGACAAAGCCACGACGTGAAACAGAATTGCTCATCGGACTCTCCTTACCTTTGTCCATCCCCGCATGCGCTGGGATCTCTTAAAGGGGACCATTTCCCCTTACTATCACCTGAGAAGTTGCTTTAAAAGCATCCTTCACATGGTTTAAACTACACGGCGAGAAGCACCTTTTTGCCCAAATACCTTGGGACATACGGTGCTTCTCGTTGAAAACTTACTGCGATTCAGGAAGGGCAAGCGAAAGCGCTACTTCCATCATCTGTGTAAAGCTTGTCTGACGCTCTTCAGCCGAAAGGGACTCCCCTGCCAGCGGAAGGTCTGATATGGTCAAAAGGCACAGCGCATGCTTTTTTGCATGTACGGCATTGAGATAGAGCGCCGCGGATTCCATCTCAACCGCAAGCACACCCATGGATGCCCAGCGGGAAAGAGCCGTCTCATCCGCGCCGTAGAACGTATCACTAGAAAGCACATTGCCTACGCGCACCGGATATCCGAGTTTTTCTGCGCCGCTCACTGCCCGGCGAAGCAAATCGTAATCAGCGATTGGCGCATACGTTCCCGGCAGGTTGAATTGAGCCGCATAGTTTGAATCGGTGCAGGCTCCCATGCCTACCACGATGTCGCGTAGTTTAACGCCATCAGCTAAGCCACCGGCAGAACCAATGCGAATGATGTTGTCGACATCATAGAAATTGAAGAGTTCGTATGAGTAGATGCCGATAGAAGGCATACCCATACCTGATCCCATAACGGAAATAGGATGTCCCTGATATGTTCCGGTATAACCAAACATGTTGCGCACGGTATTGAACTGCTCAATATTCTCGAGGTACTTCTCGGCAAGCAGTTTTGCGCGGAGTGGATCTCCTGGCATAAGCACGGTCTTTGCAATCTGACCCTCAATGGCCGCATTATGCGGGGTAGGAGTTGCAGACATTTAATCCTCCTTCAAGATTTCAGAAACATGCGACGTACCCACGCCCAACTGAGGAGCACCAAGATACTCAAGGACTGTCTCCGCAAGATCGGCAAATGTGGGAAGTGTATGCAGATTTGCTCCAGCCTTCACCCGCGGACCACATATCAGCCATGGCACATACTCACGCGAATGGTCGGTTGAAGGCGTCACAGGATCACAGCCGTGGTCAGCGGTAATCATAAGCAAATCATCCTCACCAAGACCTGCCATAATCTCAGGGAGCTTCTCGTCAAAATACGAAAGCGCCTTTGCGTATCCATCCACATCATTGCGATGACCATAAATCATGTCCGTATCCACCAGATTGGTGAAACACAGACCGTGGAAATCTTTATGCGTTGCTTCAATTGTTTTTTCAATACCCTCGGGGTTACCTGAGGTGAATACGTGATCGGTGGTTCCACGATGCGCAAAGATGTCGTAAATCTTACCTACGGAAAGCACGTCAAAACCGTGGTCCTTCAGTTGATCCAACATGGTGGTGCCTGTTGGCTCAAGCGAGAAGTCATGGCGGCGAGAAGTGCGTGCATAGGGCCACTCACCCTCAAACGGACGGGCGATTACGCGAGCAACGCCATGCTTTCCCTGAAGAATCTTGCGCGCAATACAACAATACTCATAGAGCGTCTCAACGGGAACAACATCCTCGTGAGCGGCAATTTGAAATACGGAATCGGCTGAGGTATAGACGATAAGAGCTCCGGTATCAACCATCTCTTTACCAAAGTCTTTTATGACTTCAGTTCCTGAATAGGGCTTATTGCAAAGAACCTTACGTCCGGTCTGCCGCTCAAACTCCTCGATGATTTCTTTTGGAAAACCCTCGGGGTATGTTGGAAAACGCTCAGGTGATATAACACCTGCCATCTCCCAGTGGCCTACCGTTGTGTCTTTTCCTGCCGAGCGCTCTTGCATACGCGCAAACGCACCGGTGGGATGCTCGATAGGAGCTAAATTTGTCTTATACACCGAATCAAGTGCACCATCAATATTCAGAAGACCGAGCTCTGTCATATGAGGGATATGCAAGCAAGGACTTGTGCCACAGGCACACAGCGTATTGCTGCCTTCATCTCCATATGCAGAAGCGTCAGGCTCTTCTCCAATACCAAAACTATCAAGTACAACGACAAACACACGTTTTGCCATGAATACCTCCTGTTCTGCAGGTTCCTTCTTGGACAAATCAAAAAGCAACCGCACAAATGTACAAGACTATATTTTATTACACTCTTTTTTCTCTCAGGCTCAGACATGCTTGGTTTACCGGTCACCGTTTAATTAATTCTGCAAACGGTAGTAAGCAATTGCTTACTACCGAAATAGAAATCAACAACACGCTCGCACCGAAGATTCTCAAGATAAAAGAAGGGAGAGTCGCTATTTGTCTTAATTTTTCTATATAAAAACCGAAACTCTTGCGGTACACTAAATCATGTAGATTTTGTTCAGACTAAAAGAAAGCGATATCATAGTATGCTTACAGAAAGAGAACAGCAGATCTTCAACTGGATCAAAGAGCAGCCTTCTATTACCCAGAAAGAAATTGCCGAACGAGCAGGCATTTCTCGCTCATCAGTATCCGTACACATCAGCAATCTCACCAGTAAGGGAGCCGTCCTTGGACGTCGCTATATCTTGTGTGACGCTCCCTATATCATGGTAATCGGTGCCGCCAATATGGATATTGCCGGAAGTCCCGATGGAAAACTCATCGCTTCTGACTCAAACCCCGGTACGGTACGTATGTCTGCCGGTGGCGTTGGTAGAAACATTGCTCACAACCTCGCTCTTCTCGGCAGTAAGGTACGTCTTCTTACCGCATTCGGACAAGACGCAAACGCTCAGGAACTTAAAGACGGCTGCTGTGCCGTTCATGTTGACATTGATCCTTCAATGACCATTCCCGGTGAGCCTACGTCTACGTACCTCTTTATCATGAATGAGCATGGCGAGATGCAGCTTGCGATTGCCGATATGGACATCTATAGATACCTCACGCCTGAGCGCATGGAAGAGCGCATGGATCTCATCGACCATGCCGCCGCGGTTGTAATTGACACAAACCTGCCTCAGGAAACGCTCCGCTATCTCGCTGATCACGTCAGCGCTCCTATCATTTGCGATCCTGTCTCCACTACAAAGGCTAAGAAAATCCGTCACCTGATTGGCCGTTTCCATACGCTGAAGCCCAACCGTCTTGAGGCTGAGATGCTCTCCGGAATCACCATCCACGATGACGCGTCCCTTGAGCACGCAGCCAAAGAGCTGCTCGAAACAGGCCTTAAACGCGTCTTTATTTCTCTTGGCTCTGACGGACTTTACTGCGCCGATGAAAACGAAGCCTTTAAGCTTCCGCTCCACGAGACAAAGATTGTCAACATGACCGGAGCCGGAGATGCCATGGTTGCCGGAATTGCATGGGCATTCACCAAAAAAGCCTCGCTTAAGCGCACGGGTTGCATTGGCCTGGCCGCAGCTGAAATCGCAACGGAGAGCGCCTCTACCATCAATTCGGCACTCACCGGTTCTGCCGTACTGCACCGCATCAAAAATTAAGCCGATAGGATGGATATGCCAAAAATGAATAAAACTATGAATGAATTTCTCGAGATTTCTCCTGAGGTAACCGAAGCGCTTGCCGCCCATAAGCCAGTTGTCGCACTTGAGTCAACCATTATTTCTCACGGAATGCCGTATCCGCAAAACGTGGAGACCGCACTCAAGGTTGAGCAGATTATTCGCGACAACGGCGCCGTGCCCGCAACAATCGCAATCATCAATGGGCGTCTGCGCGCCGGACTTTCTGCGGATGAGATTGATTATCTGGGCAAGAAGGGTCGCGAGGTTGCCAAGGTAAGCCGTCGCGACTTGCCGGTTATTGTCGCCGAGAAGGGCGACGGAGCAACTACCGTTACCACTACCATGATTATTGCCCATATGGCCAGCATCGATGTTTTTGCCACCGGCGGTGTCGGAGGCGTTCACCGTGGAGCGGAAACAACGATGGACATCTCCGCAGACCTGGAAGAGCTTGCACAGACTCCCGTTATGGTTATCTGCGCCGGTGCAAAATCCATTCTTGATCTTGGATTAACGCTTGAATATCTTGAGACCAAGGGCGTTCCCGTTCTTGGATACCAGACCGATGAACTCCCTGCATTCTATACGCGAAAGAGTGGTTTTAGCGTTGATCGCAGAGTTGACTCGCCGCGTGAGCTGGCTGAGATTTTCCACGTCAAGCGTGAGCTGGGACTTACCGGCGGAATGTTGGTAGGAAATCCCATTCCTGAAGAATATTCGATGGACAAAGCCGTCATTGATGCCGCTATAGAGCAAGCACTTACGGACGCAGCCGCACAGGGCATCCACGGCAAAGAAACAACCCCGTTCCTCTTGGCAAAAGTTGCCGAGATCACCGGCAACGATTCGCTTGAAGCAAACATCCAGCTCGTCTTTAACAATGTTGCTCTTGGTGCAAAGACCGCAGCTGAGCTTTGCAAGCTTAAACAGGCGTAATAACGGCAAAGATCGATGCAGGCAGGAACCTATATGGCGAGAAGACCTGAGATATAGTTCTGCATAGCGTCCTGCAAAATATCTACATATAGGACAAAACACCGCCACTCATAAGGGTGGCGGTGTTTTTTATCTTGTCTTAAACCTCAAGTGAAATGGTGGTTTTGGCGAAATCTTACTTAGAAGCTACTCAGAAACGATTGCAATGCCACTTGAAACACCAAGGCGATCGGCTCCGGCCTCAACCATTGCAAGCGCCTCGTCTTTGGTGTGAATACCGCCGGCAGCCTTCACCTGACACGCGTTGCCTACGGTCTCGCGCATAAGTTGAACGTCGTGGACGGTTGCGCCGCCTGTGCTAAATCCCGTACTTGTCTTTACAAATGCAGCGCCGGCTGCAAGGCAATCCTTACAGGCGCGCACGATCTGCTCGTCATTCAAAAGGCAGCACTCAAGAATGACCTTAACGGGAATGGTACCCGCAGCTTCAACAACGGCTTTTATATCAGCTATAACGTAGTCGTCGTCGCCGGCAACGAGGTGACCGCCGTTAATGACCATGTCAATCTCGGTTGTCTTGTCTGCAACGGCCTGCCTGGCTTCCGCCACCTTTGCCGCCGTTGAGCAGGCTCCCAAAGGAAAGCCGATGCACGTTGTGATGCCAACGCCGGACCCCTCAAGCTCCTTGTGAGCAAGCGTTGTCCAGCAACTATTTATTGCCACCGTCTTAAAGTGATACTCGCGGGCCTCTGCGCAAAGCTTCTTAATGTCCTCAGCCGTTGCATTTTGCTTGAGATTTGTGTGATCGATAAGACCATTGAGCTCCATGTTTCCTCCTGTACGTACGACTTTGATGTACACCTTAGCTCCATCTTGGTTGGGTCTCGTTGCGTTGCGTCTAGCTGCGCTGCACCTCAACGCACTCAGTGACATCACGAAGTCGTATCCTCGTTTTCTCGGCGTATCTAACATAATGCATAAACACTGTGCATTACAAACACAAACATATATTGTACGTCTCGCAGGCAAAAAGCAGCCAACTCTTCGGCGAACGAATCTTTTTGGCCGTTTACGGGAAACGTTTTATATCAAAAAGCCCGGGCCGCACAACGCGACCCGGGCCGGCATCTACATCATTCAAAAGAATGAATCTTAGAACTCAACAGGCAGGTCATAGTAGACGCACTTGAGCAGCTGCTCCATCTCTTCCTGCGTAGGCTTACGCGGGTTGGAAAGGGTGCAAGCATCCTCGATAGCAAGGCGTGCAACCTCGGGAGCCTTCTCGAAGAACTCCTTCTCATCAATGATAGAGGTCTCGGACTTAGTGCCGCCCTCACCGTAATTCTTGATGCCCTGTGGAACGTCCAAAGAATCGTTGATGTCGCGGATCTTCTGGACCAACGCAGCTACGAGCTCGTCCTCGGTCTCGCCCTCAAGATGCAAAATCTCCTTGGCAATGTAGGCATAACGAGTCTTAGCGCGGGCATCGCGAGCGTTGAACTGGATAACCTTGCCAAGATACATGGCATTGGCGCAACCATGGATGATGTGTCCGCCGGAGAATGCGGCACCGGTCTTGTGAGCCATGGAGTGAACGATGCCCAAAAGGCCTGAGGAGAATGCAATGCCGGCGATGCACTGTGCTTCATGCATGTGCTGACGTGCCTCTTTGTCGCCCTTGTAAGACTTTGGAAGCCACTCGACAATCTCGCGAATTGCGTGCAGAGCGTCTGCATCGGTAAACATGGAAGCTGCGGTGGAGACGTATGCCTCGATAGCGTGGGTCAGTGCGTCCATACCGGTATGAGCAACGAGCTTCACGGGCATGCCATAGGTGAGCTCGGGGTCAACAATAGCGACGTCAGGAGTAATCTGGAAGTCAGCAATTGGGTACTTAACGCCCTTCTGATAGTCGGTAATAATCGAGAAGGCCGTGACCTCGGTTGCGGTGCCGGAAGTAGAGGAAATTGCGCAGAAGTGAGCCTTGGTGCGGAGCTCGGGAAGGCCAAAGACCTTGCACATATCCTCAAAGGTTGTCTCAGGATACTCATACTTGATCCACATTGCCTTCGCGGCGTCGATTGGCGAGCCACCGCCGATGGCAATAATCCAGTCAGGCTGGAACTCAGACATCTGAGCAGCACCCTTCATAACCGTCTCAACGGACGGGTCAGACTCGACGCCCTCAATGTGAGCAACCTCAAAGCCTGCGGACTTCAGGTCGTTCTCGACGTCATCCAGGAAGCCGCCACGACGCATCGAGCTGCCACCGGAGACGATAATTGCCCTCTTGCCTGCAAGGTTCTTGACCTCGTGGCGCGCACCCTCACCAAAGTACAGGTCGCGCGGGTTCGTAAAACGTCCCATATCATTTCCTCTCTCTATTTTTCCACCATATCCCATATATAGCGGACAAACGAGGACTCAATTCCTCGTTTTTTGTACACGATTTCTCGTTTATGTATACAAGACACCATTCCGTAATCTATCACAAATATGCAAAAACTGATAACGTTAATACGCCAACGGTATAAACAAAACCATCGGCATGGTCTTGCCAGCACGGTTTTAAAAACAGAAATGGCCTGACGCTTGATCCGAAACAGTTGCAACCGACAGGAGAGCCTTTGGCGTTCGATCCAAAAAAGGAAGACTTTGATCGCCTGTTTATCCATCATTTGATAGAGACAGGTGCTACCGAACCGCCTAATTCTCAGCAGTTCAACTCCTATGTTGCGCACTTCTCGGACAATCCTGACACACTGATAACCTCGGATGAAGACAAGGCATTCCACCTTATGGCACAAGCTGTCGAGAAGATCGACTATCTCCTGCCGACCGTGAATGAGCCGGAAGGCAGACCCCTTGAACTCGACAGCCAAAAACTCCTTGCGCGTGCCTGTGAACTTGACCCCCATTGCTTTGACGCGCTCCGCATGCATCAAGCAATGGTTTGTACTGCGCTTGAGGATCACTTCCAATACCTCGTTGCACAAGAGGAGGAAGTTCATCAGACCTGTATCGAAAAGGGCACTGCCGCCGCAAAGGGTGTCTCCGAAGAGTTCGCGGAGGCCGTCGTTGAACTCGCAATGCGCCCCTATTATCGCTGGCTTGCGGCTCTTGCAACCAGAGCGCTTCTTTCAGGTCGCAATAAGGCTGCTATTTCCTATGGCCAGAAGCTCTTCTCGCTTGATCCAACCGACTTTGGCGACATTCGTTTCACGCTTGCACTTGCGTACGCAAAACTTGAGGATGCCGATGGCTTGGCAAAGTTGGAAAAACAGTATGAGACCGTTTTCCCTCCCCGACCTTCGGATGATGCGTGGATAACGCTGGCGCGGATGGCGCTTGCGTTTAAGGAAAATAACCGTGAATATGCAAATGACCTGCTAGATAAACTGCTTGCACGCTATGAAACCGGTGCGCTTACACTCTTTATGCAACGAGACCTCCCCGAGGGTGAGTATGCCCGACTGAATGTCGAGCCCTATTCGGAGGATGAGTTGATTCTTGCGGTCTCTGAGGCAGCCGTTCTCTTGCAGGAAGGCAATGATTTCACGGGTCGCGGCATTTTTGGACGCTGGCTTGGCAGCGAGATTGAGCGGCGCTATCCCGCACGCATTAAAGACTTTCACACAGATTTTTTGCATACCATAGACGCTTTGCACGACATAACGGACTTCGGAGAAGGTTTTACTTTCGGAGGCGGTTTTGATTTTGGAGACGGTTTTGGTTTCGGAGACGGTCTTATCTTCGGAGCGGGCGGAGAGGATCTTTCATGAATCTCACCGAGGAACTGGTTCAGAGATGCGCTCTCAAACGACGTGCCGCTATCGGCCCAATGTCCGATGCTGCCTATAAAGAGCTTCTTTTGGCGGTTCAATCCGACCTCAAGTCGTATGCTTCCGAAACCGATGAGCTCCCCATGTATCACCTTGCGCAAGCAGTTAAGCGATACCAAGACTCCCGGCTCAATGACGATTCCTACACCGACGAGGAGTTCGTGCAGGCTCGCATCACACGGCTCCAGACGTTTTTGCACGCACTCGAAAATATTCGCGAAAAGTACGGTGAAAACACCGATCTCTTACGTATGGATACACTCATTCATACATCCGACCCCGAAAGCCTGCTCCAGGCACTGCTCGCAATCCAAAACCAGGCGGAAAAAGAAGCAAAACGTACTCCCAATCATGAAGACTCAAAGACCTCCGCAACAATCCCCCACGACACCTGGGCCGATGTCTTTGCACGGCCTCGATTACGACTACAGGCAGCAATTGGCCGGGCGTATGCGGACACCGCTCGATTTAGACTTGCTGCCACAACCTGCGAGCAACTTTTGGAAGAATCTCCCTCTGATGTAGTCGGAGCCCGCTTCACGCTGGCTCTCACGTATGCGCGCCTCGAAGATGAGGTGGCACTCAACAGGCTTGACGACAGATTCAATCACCACAGCAATGCGTGGATTGAGCTTGCCCGCGCCATCCTGCTCTTTAAGCTCTCGCGTATCAGTTCCGCGAGAAGAGCGCTCAAGAGCTACCAGATGAACACCGAGGGCGGAGCATTTGCCCTCCTTCACCCCACTTTTGTTGACATATACATCCCCGATAGGCCGGAAGTAAAAACCGGCAGTTTTAACGAAGCGCTTCTCGCCATTCATGAAGCGGAGCCTGTCATTGTTGACGTTCCGGATTTTGTTGAATGGGCAGGTAACATCCCGGAATTTGCCGCCGCATCCGATGCATACGCCGCGGCAAATGGATTTGATTTGGATGAATAAATAAAATTGCTCCCGATTGAGGCTTACGTTTGCTATACTCTTTCTTTGCGTCCCCATCGTCTAAAGGTTAGGACATCGCCCTTTCAAGGCGGCAATGCGAGTTCGATTCTCGCTGGGGGCACCATATGACGAGAAAAGCCGCCGGTCACATGCCCGACGGCTTTGTTTTATTCGTCTTTGGCCTCAACTTCATCGCCATCATCGTCAATGCCAAGAAGTTCGTCGGCTTCACTCAATGAGCCTATTGCCGTCACACCCTTGAGGGTGCGCTCCATTGCTCGCGTACGCGTGCCAACAAGTCCGTCGATGGTCTTTGAAGCCGTATTGAGCTGCTTTTGTGCCCTCTCCAGCTCCTTGCGATACTTGGGAAGTTCTGCTTTAACTGCGGAAAGCACCTTCTGTATCTCGTCTGCCCGCTTTTGGATTGCCACGGTCTGAAAGCCCATTTGCACGGCATTGAGCAGCGCTGCCATGGTAGACGGCCCTGCGACGTTAACGTGCCATTCGCGCTGGATCTGCTCAACCAGCCCCGTACGATTGACCACCTCGGCATACAGACCCTCAAACGGAAGGAACAGGATGGCAAACGAGGTAGTGGCTGGCGGAGCAACGTACTTCTCGTGAATATCTTTTGCCTCGCTCTTTAGGCGGGTCTCAAGCTCTTTCCAAGCAGACTCAATGGACGCGGCATCTCCCGTGTCCTTTGCATCTTCCAAGCGCCCATAGGTTTCACCGGGAAACTTTGCATCAATGGGCAGATACACGAACTCATCGTCTTTACCGGGGATCTTGACGGCAAACTCAACCCTGTTTGAGCTGTCAGGAACGGTGGCAACGTTGGTGTCATACTGCTCGGGAGAAAGTACTTCCTCAAGAATTGCTCCAAGCTGGACTTCACCCACAATACCTCTGGTCTTAACGTTGGAAAGAACTTTACGCAGGTCGCCGACACTTTCTGCCATCCCACGCATCTCTCCCAGGCCTTTGGACACAGCATCGAGCTGATCGTTCACCACCTTAAACGACTGGCTGATACGGTCGTTTAAGGTCTTTTGGAGCTTATCGTCAACCGTGGCCCGAATCTGCTCAAGACTCTTGCCGTTGTCTTGTCGAATGGCAATAAGCTGCTGAGAAACGCTGTCCTGAACGCCCTTCAGCGTAGTACTAATACCGACCTGCATATCGGCACGACCCTTTTCCTGGGCCACGCGGACGTCTCCAAGCTCCTTTGACGTTTTCGCCTGAAAGTCGGCCATTGCGCGCTCCAGACTATCGACCTTGTTGGTCATAGTAACAAGGCGTCGGTCAAGCCCGTCAACCGCCACCTGCGATTGCTCTCTTGTGTGCCTCATCTCAGAGTCGATTTTTTGATTGATAGCCGCCTCTGAGCCTGAAGTGTCTTTTGTACGACTCCACAACATACCTGCAAAAATAGCAGCGACAAGAGCGGCTCCGGCAGCTACGATCAAAATTAATGTATCTGTTTGCATAATTGCACCAACTCCGATTTGATCTGTTTTTCCTTACACTTCGGGCTTCATAATCATCTTATACACAATTGAAGTTTAAGGACCTACAAAGGTAACGAATTTCCAAAAGCAAGAGCGAGAAGTACCTGGAATCCAAGTACTTCTCGCTCTATAAAATAACTGCACCAAAGCGTAATGACACCGTTAGTGTGTTACATCCTCAAAGAACTCCCACGCTTCAGCGTCGGTCGCCCCTTCATGCACAATCTTTCGAACTGCCTCAGCCATCTGCAGAGGATGAGTACTCTGGAAGATATTGCGTCCCATATCAACGCCACGAGCACCCTTGCGGATAACGTCATATGCAAGGTGTAAAGCATCACGCTCGGGCAATTTCTTGCCTCCGGCAACTACAATCGGTACCGGACAGGCTGCCACAACCTCTTCAAAGTCCTCGCAGTCGTAGGTCTTAACAATCTGTACACCCATCTCGGCAATAATACGAGTTGCCAATTTGAAGAAACGACCGGTGCGTTCCATATCCTTTCCAACCGCACAGACACCCAGCGTTGGAATGCTGTAATGAAAACCAGCATTCACTACCTGGCTCAAATTGTCGATACTGGAAAGCTGTCCATCGCCGCCGATGAATGTCTGAACGGCCATGCAATCGGCATTCATGCGGATAGCATCTTCAATATCCACGGCAACAACCTCATGAGAAAGATCTGCCTGAAGCATTGAGGAACCCGAAGTTACGCGAAGCGCAATTCCTTTTGAAATCTGAGGAGGAACGCAACTGCGAATTGCGCCTCGCGTACCCATAAAGCAGTCCACATAGGGGGCAAGTTTTGGAAGCAACAGATCAAGACGCTCAAGACCGGCGGTCGAGCCCATGAAATATCCATGGTCAAACGCAAACATAACCGTGTTGCCGCTTTTGGGATCAAAGATATTGGAGAGATGCTTTTGCATACCCCAATCAAGATTGTTGGCACCTTTTACATAAAATCCCTGATCATTGGCAAAGGGAGTATCAACGTGATAATCCTTAGCAACTTTAAGGCCATCAAGATCAGCCATATATGTCCTTTCTTTGAAACGAACCTGTGCTGCGCCGATAGAGGCAGTAATCGACGCGGCACAGGGAATTACAACGAAACTAGCTGAAGCAAAGCTTGCATCCAATACACACGAGAACAGTTTGCCGTCCTCTTAAAGTGCCTCGAGTTCTAGAATGCGTAGTTGTTCATGTTCTCTTTCGTGAACACAAGGCGCTCGGGGAGAAGTACCACGCCATTGTTCTTCTCGGCAGTCTTAGCGCCCTCAGCAATGGAGTCATTGGCCTCCACTTTGACATCGCCGATACTTGGGATGGAGATAGTGTCGCCAACCTTGACTTCGTTACCGGCAGCAAGGTAAGCCGCCACATAGCAGCCCATGGCGCCCTGAACGGCACAATCCCAAAGACCCCAGTTGTAAATGGTTCCATGCTCGCAATAAGACTTGATAGACTGTGGAGAAGCAAAGCCGGTAATGGTCACCTTTTTAGCATCGTAGCCCTTGTTTTCTGCTGCCTGGAGCTGACCGGGAAGAGCGGTTGAATCGTTACAGATAATGAGATCAATCTCCGGATAGGCGTCGAGAATTCCCTCACCAATGGTGATTGCCTGCTCTGCATCCTGATTGGAATAGTAGTTCTCGTGAACGTTCTTCCACTTTGGATACTTCTCTTTGATGATCTTCTGTGCGGCTACCTGCCAAGAATTCTGATCGGTCACCGTCGCCTGAGAGTAGTGCCAGACATAGGTAATCTCATCCTTTTCGGGATCTTTACCGCGCTCTTTGAGACCGGCAACACCCATGTCAACAAGCATCTGTCCAAGGATCTCAGGGGTACCCTGGGAAACCATCAACGTACGATCCTCGGGGTTGGAGTCAGAGTCCCATGTGGTTACGACAATGCCCGCAGCCGTTGCTTTTTTGAGCGCGTCGGAAACACCGTTTGCATCTACGGTAGAAATGCTGATTGCATCCACGCCATTGGCAACCGCCTGATTAATGACGGATACCTGAGCGGAAACGGATGCGGTTGCATCGCCGATGTAATCGACGGTAAATCCCCATTCCTTCGACTTCTCCTGAGCGCCTTTGTTGGCAGACTCAAAGAATGCGTTGCCGGTGACCTTCGGAATGAATGCCACGGTCTTACCCTTGACATCTCCGCCGCCGGACTGCTTTTTATCGCCGTCATCCTTCTTCGTTTCACCACCACCGCCGTTACAGCCCGTAAGAGCGAGGCCGGCAGTTACCGCCGTAAAACCAGCTGCGCCAATAAAACTGCGACGAGTCATATCTTGCATAGTCGAACCTCCCTTTCGTGTGTCCGACACACGCCGGACACGAGCTTCCCGAAGCATTAGGCCTCGGCTGATTTGCCACTCCCCATGAGCAGCGATTGTAAAAACGTACCGATATGCATACCGCTTGCCGCCGAGCGGAACACGATAACGACAACAAGCAAAATGCCAACAGGAATATTGAGGTACTGAGGGCTTACTTTGAAACACAGAGGTAAGCCAAAGCGTAAAAATGCGATTACAAAAGATGCAAGGGCAGTACCCACGATGGATCCCTTGCCACCGGTGGAAAGCGTGCCGCCCAAAACAACGGCCGTAATGATATCCATTGTCAGATCGGCACCGAGATCTGATTTTGCGGTTCCCAGATATGCCGTTAGCACGATACCCGCAATAGCTGCCGACAATGCACTTAACATATAGGTGGACATAATAACGCGACGACTGTTGATACCTGAAAACTCTGCAGCACTTTGGTTAACACCCACAAGCGTGATACGCCGTCCGTACTTCGTCTTATGCAGCAATATAAAAGCAATGCAAAGCATAAGTACATATATCAGCAGTTGGAACGGAATGATGCCAAAAAGCTGAAAGTTAGCTACAAATTTAAACTCGGGCGGAAAACCACCGATACCTTGGTAACTTTCGGTTTTTGAAAGCGTAGAAATCAGAAGCGCCAGGCCCGAATACAAGAAGCTTCCGCCCAATGTAACCACCATAGCCTGAACGCGACAGTAGGCAATAAAGAAGCCGGACAGCGCACCGCAGGCAACGGCTAAAACAACGGCAACCGCCACCGCGCCCCAAATGGGAAGACCAAAATCCTGCCAGCTCACACCAATGGTAATGGATGTAAGCCCCACAAGAGATGCTACTTGGATATCAATACCACCCGTCACCATAACCAGCGTGACAAAAAGTGAAATCATAAAAACAGGCAAATTGTCGTTAATGCTCGTAAACAGCAATGCCGGACGCAAAAACTTCGCATTGGTAGAGCCAAAAACAGCAAATTCAATCACCAGAAGAGCTACGAGGATGAGGTTCCAACTGGTTTGGCCGTGAGTTAGGAGTCGTTTTATCTTCTCGCCCATCAGCGCTCACCTCCCCTTGTGTCCGAGGAGTCCAAGACTTCTGCTCCAAATTCAGCAATCTGCTCGGCAAGTTGCTCCGAAACCGGCTTCTGGGCAACACGAGCATTCAAGCGAGCGTGTCGATTTTTAACGATTGAGCGATGCTGAAGCAGCGCGTCCACGACAACAATGACAATCAAAATAACACCCGTAATGGCATTATCATAATTTGACGAGAAGCCCATAAAGACCAATAAATAGCTGATAGACGCCATGATGACAGACCCAACAGCGGCACCGAGTACGGAACCGACTCCTCCCAGAAGGCTCACTCCGCCAAGAACGCATGCTGCAATGGCTTTCATCTCGTAACCATTGCCAGACATCGGTGTCACAAAACCAATACGACTGCAGAAAAGGATTCCTCCCACTGCAGCAAACACGCCGCACAGCACATATGCCAAAATCTTGGTACGAAGCGTCGGAATGCCCACGAGTGTAGCGCCGTTTGCATTGTCGCCAACCGCCGCAAACCAACGGCCCCGACGAGTCTTGGTGAGCACCATATGGATAATAACAACAAGTGCAATAACCGCACAGTAATAGACCGTAAGGTCACCAACGCCCGTTACCGCAGAGAAATCCTTGAAACTTTTAGGCAAGTTTTCAACCCACGCACCATTGGTATACACATATATGATGCCGCGAAGGATTCCGTTCACTCCCAGCGTAAAAATAAGTGACGGAGCCTTCATGACAGCGACTCCCCATGCATTGATAAGGCCAATGGCCGCTCCAATGACAACGCCAACGACAACCGCAGCGATAAGAGGCTGTCCATCGCGGAGCATCGTTCCAACCACAGCAGCAACAAGTCCAAGGTTTGATCCAACGGACACATCAATCTCACCGATAAAAAGCGTAAAAGCTACTCCTACCGCTACCAGCGTATAAACAACCGAAGTGTTGAAGCAGGCAGCAATGGTAGCCGGTGTCAAAAAAGCCGGATTGATGGAACCCACTACAAAAAAGAGGGCAATCAAAAAGATCAAGCTACTGAGTCCGCGAGCTTTCATGAGGCGTTTTACAATATTCATCGGGCACCTCCTCACAGGCCAAATGCAGCGGACATCAAATTGTCCTGAGTAATAGCTGATTTTTTAAATTCATGATTAATGCGGCCGCGATACATGGTGAACGCACGATCTGCAAGTTCGATGATTTCTTCCATATCAGAAGAAATCAAAAGAATCGAAACACCCTGTCTACGAAGCTCCTGAATTACCAGATACACATCGGCTCGAGCAGCTGCGTCTATCCCTCGTGTTGGTTCGTCCAAAATGACTACCTTAGGTTTAATGGAAAAAGCTCGACCGATAACAATCTTTTGCTGATTGCCACCCGACAAACCGCCAACTTCTTGAGTAAGACCGGTAATTTTTGTGCGGAAATTCTCAACATATGTCTGAGAGATTGTCTGCTCTTTCTTTTTATTAAGAAGCATTCTTCCTAAAACAGTACTCCCCAACAGGGAACTTGTTGTATTCTCAGCAACATCTCGTATCCTAAACAGACCGTCATTGAAGCGATCTTCCGGAACATAACTCAGTCCGGCGGCAATGACTTCCTTTGTTGGCCTGCCGGTAATGTCTCTACCACCTACCGAACAGGTACCTCCCAGAGCTTTATCCATACCATAAATTGTTGTTGCCATCTCAGAACGACCTGCTCCAACAATGCCGGCAAGACCCACAATCTCACCGGGATAAATGGAGAGGTTGATATCGGCAAACCCATATCCAGAAAATCCTGACAACTCAAAAACAGGCTCTGTCGTATAGTCAATTTGCGCACTTTCCCGAGCCGTTTCGCGTCGAATCTCTGCGGCATCCGGCGGAAGCAATCCACGCACAAGATCTTCTCGCGTAAAATCTTTCACATCCCCGCGCATGGCCATTACACCATCACGCAGAATACCAACACTGGTGGCAATGTCAAATACCTCTGCAAGACGATGCGTAATGTAAATGATGCCGATGTTCTTTTGTTTTAGCTCATGAATGACTGAAAAGAGACTTTTAACTTCATCAAACGTTAATGCAGACGTAGGCTCATCCAAAATCAATATTTCAGAGCGGCGCATAAGGCCTCTTAGAATTTCAACCATTCCCTGCTCAGCGATGGAAAGAGTTGATGCCTTACGTTCCAAATCAAGCTTCCATCCAATATCTCTCATTGTCTCGTCGAGAAGTGCTCTAAGCTCAGATTGGGAAGCTTCAAAACCAATGGTGATGTTCTCGCGCACACTCATATTTGGAAAGAGCATGGGCTCTTGCGGAACCATATAAATGCTATGTGCCAAGGCAGATTTTGGATTTGAAATATCAACCTTCACGCGATCGATGGATATCTCTCCGGCATCTGCCGAGTAGATGCCCATGATAATTTTCATGAGCGTTGATTTTCCAGAACCGTTGCCACCGATAAGTGCAAGTACCTCTCCAGGCCTCAGATCAAGGTCAATCCCTTTAAGCACTTCATTGAAGCCAAATGACTTATGGATTCCCCGCACAGAAAGAAGCGTATCGGATGCATCAAGCTCCTTGCCCTTTCCATCCGCTTTATACGCTCTCACCGTAGCCGGGTAACCTACATCCGCACTAACATTGGAACGCTGGATGTTTGAAAGTTCATCCATTGATTCTCCCACCTATACAACCGGCAGTTGCACGTAACTACTCTTTTGACGATATAGGCAATTTTTTATATGTCATAGCTTTTGCGGGCCGAGCGGTCGTAAGTTGCCGGTAAACGGTATTTTGTAACAGTGTTGAACTATTGTTTTACTGTAATATGCGTCCCGAAAGTGAATTGTGGTATATCTAACTGTAGTTACTACAGACAAAGGATTACATCTTTTCCATAGTGAATTGTTACTTTTGTAACTATAATAAACAAAAGTAACAACTAAGGAGGATATGTTGGACGAGAAAACTTATACCTTGGCTACAAAAGCAGCATGGTACTACTACATGGAAAACTATACTCAGCATCAAATTGCAGAAGCCATGGGCCTCTCTCGAGCAAAAGTAATTCGTCTTCTTGAAGATGCTAAAACTGACGGCATTATCCAATTTAATTTCAGAAAAGACGATTCCACCCGTGTCAGTCTGGAAAAGAATCTTATCGCCGCATACGGCCTTAATGATGCCTTTGTAGTTCCCACTCCTCTCAATGAAGCCACGCTCACTCACACCATCTCTCGAGCCGCTGCACTCTATGTCAGCGACCACCTGCGGCCCGGCGGATACCTCAATATCGGCTACGGAGACACCGTAAGTTCCATGCTCGGATATCTTGCTAAAGAGCACGAAGACCCCATCAACGTTGTAAGTATGACAGGCGGAGTCAGCTATTACCTTCCTTCCGTAAGCTCTACCGCCTATGCCATGCATCTCTTTCTTATACCATCACCTCTCATCGTGTCTTCTTCTGAAGTTCGAGATGCTCTTCTAGGCGAGAAGAGCATTCAAGAAATCTACGCCATGACCGAACACGCAGATATGAGCGTTGTGGGAATTGGTGCCGCAGTTGAAGGAGCAACGGTTCTGAGAAACGGCATCATTCGTGAATCAGAGCTTGCCATCCTGAAAATGCAGGGGTCTGTAGGAGATGTGCTCAATCATTTCTACGATTCCGAAGGCAACCCTATTACTACTGAGATAGAAAACCGCACCATCAGCACTGATATTGAGAAACTTCGCACCATGAAAAACGTCGTTGGCGTTGCGGGCGGATCGGAAAAAGTTGCTGCAATAAAGGCAGTTCTTCGTGGCGGCTACCTCAATGTCTTGGTTACAGATTCAAAGACAGCAGAGGAACTTCTTCTTTCATCAGCGTCTTCATCTCACTCATCAGACCTATAAGTCAGGAGGCTCCAATGGATACCTATCTTCTTGCACTTGATGCGGGCACCGGAAGTATACGCGCCGTTCTTTTTTCTGTCGAAGGAGAGCAAATCGGCGTTGCTCAGCGTGAATGGCAACATCGAGAAGACCCGCGCTGGCCAGGAAGTATGGATTTTAACTGGAGCTACAACTGGGAACTTACCGTCTCTTGCATCCAAGAAGTTCTAAGCAAAACCGGCATTGACCCGCACTCCATCGCAGGCATTTCTACCACATGCATGCGCGAAGGTATCCTCCTCTACGATGCTCAAGGTCAAGAAATTTGGGCCTGTGCAAACGTTGATGCGCGAAGCGTTGATGAAGTATCACAACTCATTGCCTTAGATCCTGATTTGGAACGCGAACTCTACCGTATAAGCGGTCAGACGTTTGCGCTCGGAGCGCTGCCACGGCTTCTTTGGGTTAAAAATAAGATGCCTGAGGTATACGAGCGCGCAGCTCATATAGGTATGTTCAACGATTGGCTGGCATATAAACTCACAGGCATTTTAGCAGTTGAACCCAGCAACGGAAGTACTACGGGCATCATGGATCTCAAGAACCGCTCCTGGAAGCCCGAAATAGCACAGCGTTGTGGCCTTCGCGACAACCTTTTTGGTGAAGTACGCGAGTGTGGACAGATTCTAGGTACTGTTTCTGCAGAAGGATCTCGTGCAACCAGCCTTGCCGAAGGAACGCCCGTTGTCGTAGGTGGCGGAGACTGTCAACTTGGAATGGTTGGCGTTGATGCATGCGAGCCAAACCAAGCCGGTGTGTTTGGGGGTAGTTTCTGGCAATACGAATTCAATACTGCCAGCGGAGCCACCGACCCCGACTGCCGCGTTCGGGTTAACTGCCACGCCATTCCTGACGTTTGGCAATACGAGGCTCTCGCGTTTAAGCCCGGTCTTGTCATGCGCTGGTACCGCGACGGTTTTTGTCAAGCAGAAAAGGCAGAAGCCGAGAAGCGCGGTGTAGATGTCTACAACCTCCTGAACGAGAAAGCAGCCCAAGTCCCCGCCGGAAGTTATGGCACGATATGCTGCTTTAGTGACGTTATGAACTATATTCACTGGACTCATGCGAGCCCGACCTTTACAAACTTTGAGCTTGATCCCGAGCGCTTCAACAAATATACCTTCTACCGCGCAATCCTGGAGAACACTGCACTTCTCGTCCGCGGACATATCGAGCTTGTTAAAGATGCAACCGGAAATGAACCCGATGAATTGGTATTTGCGGGAGGCGCTTCAAAAAGCCCTCTTTGGGCACAGATTCTTGCAGATGTCTGTCATAAACGTGTTCGCGTGCCTCAAGTTAAAGAAGCTACCGCATTAGGAGCCGCAATCCTTGCCGGATATGGAGTTGGCCTCTATCCCAGCATCGCCGAGGGTGCTCATCGTGTTGTCAAATGGGAGCAAACTTTTGAGCCGAATTCTGAGGTTTTTGACGTATACGACAAACTCTATGCAACGTGGAGGAAAATATACGACGCTCAGCTGGCTCTTGCCGAGACGGGAAAGACTAAGGGGTTGTGGAGAGCGCCCGGTGTATAAACTCCACCATCCGATATGTCTTGGCATACATATGACCGTCCACATAAGCACCAACATATCTGCAGCGTACCTACTTTACTTATGATTTGTACACGAAAGGATATTTCTATGTTTGTAGTAAATGAAAATGATTTTTCCTATCGATTTGGCGATTCCGGCCCCAAATACCTTATGAAGGGCCCTCGCATGAACTATGCCGTTGTACAGTTTCAGCCGGGGCAAAATTTCCAAGCACACTATCACCATGTCATGGAGGAGAACTTCCACATTCTTAAAGGAAAAGTTGATATCGTTGTTGACGGAGAGGTACATACCCTCTCGGCGGGCGATTTCATTCACATTGAGCCCGGAGAAGTTCACTATGTCAATAACCCCTATAACGAGACCATGATCATGATCTCCACCCTTGCACCCTTCCAGGAATCTGACAAGGTAGAGGTGGAGAATCCCAAATATTAATCTATTATTCGTACGCCAAGTACTGCCCTATAACGTCTTCAAATACCTCATGAAGTTCTGCTTGTTCTCAAGAGCAGTAGTTGTGGGGCGTCCCAAATCATCGCGAGACCCAATAGAGCAGGGCACTTCAATGAACGAAAGTTCTTCTCGCCCACGTGCCTTTGTAAGCTCAGTATCTAAGTCTTCAAAGGTATTCACCCGTACCGCATGGGGATATCCGCAGGCTTTGGCAACACCCACCAAATCAGCCGTGCCAGCAACCGTCGGCATACCGCCAACCGTCTCGTGAGCGGCATTATTGATGACAATGTGCACAAGGTTGGCGGGCTTCTGTGCGCCAATGACTGCCGTGGCTCCCATGTGCATAAGAGCAGCACCGTCACCGTCAATACACCACACTTTTTGCACCGGCTTGCTCAGCGCCACACCCAGAGCAATGGAGGACGCGTGTCCCATGGAGCCCACGGTCAAAAAATCACGTTCATGATTCTGACCGGCAGCTTCGCGGATCTCAAAGAGCTCACGGCTTGCCTTGCCGGTCGTTGACACGATGGGGTCATCTCCAGCAGCGCGCGCAATATGACAAACGATATCTTCTCGCACCATTGCGTTGTTGTTTTTGTACGCAACCGTACCGTCAAAGGTCAGCGCGCCCTTTCTGATGACAAACGCGACGTCGTGCCCCTCGTTGAGAAGCTCGCGGAACTCCCCCATAGCAGCCGTCAAGTCGTTTTCCGTCGTCTCAGGACCCACCACAAAGGAGCGAATCCCCATATCCTCAAGCAAGCGCAGCGTTACTTCTCCCTGATAGATATGCTGGGGTTCGTCATGAACACCCGGCTCCCCACGCCAGCCAACAACAAATATCATCGGAATGGCATAAACCTTCTCGTTCAGAAGAGAAGCCACGGGATTGATAATATTGCCCTCCCCACTATTCTGCAGGTAAACCACCGGAACCTTACCGGTTGCCAGATGATATCCGGCGGCAAGAGCCGTACAGTTTCCCTCATTGGCAGCAATGATGTGGTGTGCGGAATCAATGCCATACACGCTCATAAGGTAATTGCACAGCGCTTTAAGCTGGGAGTCCGGTACACCGGTATAAAAATCAGCACCAAGCGTATCGACAAATGTTTTTACCTGCATAAATCTAACTCCTCTAGATCTAACTCCTCAAAAGATATTCGTAGCCGTGGTCAAACGCCGCCAATTCCGCAACGCTATCAAGCTCCGCAATTTGCTGCGCCTCAACGGGGCGAATTGAAAGATCAAATTCACCAATATGGTTGTTCACCACGTCATCCCAAAAGAGCTGCTCATGGCCGGTCTCTTTGTAGGCATCATGCATAAACCGTGCCAAACGCTTTGCATCCGGTGTTGAGAAGTACGACAGCCCCACCATGGCATACGTATCGCTGCCGCCTTTGCCAACCCTGACAATCTTTCCCGAATCGTCAAGATCAAACACCCAGTCGTCCGTATGGCCGGAAAACTTACGGCCAAAATAGCATGACCGAGAAGGCCGTGGTTGGAAAATATGCTCATCTGAAATAACCAGGTCAGCCTCGCAGATAAACGTAGCCCCCTGCTCAAGAACGTCAACGGCGGCATATATTGATGAGATGTTATTCTTCTCCAAATACTCCGTGTTCTCAACAAGCACTACGGTCGGATAGCGCTCCTCAAGATAGCAAAACTGCTCTTTGAGATACCCGACAACCACAGAGATTCTCTCAACGCCGGCCGTAACCAGCGCGTTGATGACCGTTTCAATCATCGGCGTTCCGTTGACCGAAATCAACGGCTTAGGTGTGGTTTTGGTGAGAGGCGCCATGCGCGTCCCCAATCCCGCCGCCATTACAATCGCATTGGTCTTCTCGGCATTTGAACCTTTTACACAAGCCATTCCCGTCACCTACAGCTCGTCAATAAGGCGGATGATGTCCTTAAACGGAAGGAGCTGCTCATCAACCTCAAGAGCGCGGTGTGCCCTCAGGATACCGCGAGCCGTCTCTTGCATGGCGGGGAACGCTGCACGAATCAGCTGGTTGGCGTAGATAACGATGTTGATGCCATGAGACGCAAGCTCTTCCTCCGTTGCGCCGTTAAACGACGTGGGCACAACAACAATCGGCGTTGTGGCGTCCTTCTCGCGGAAACGATCGCAGAACTCATAAATCTCGGCAGGATCTTTTTTGCGACTGTGGATCATAATACCGTCGGCGCCGGCGTCTCTAAAGGCAAATGCTCTGGTAAGGGCGTCCTCCATACCGCGCTCAAGAATGAGACTCTCAATGCGCGCGATAATCATAAAGTCATCGGTCAGTTGAACCTTTTTACCTGCGGAAATCTTTGCGCAAAAATCCTCAATGGGTGCCTGCGTTTGTTTGACCTCAGTGCCGAACAGGGAATTCTTCTTAAGGCCGGTCTTATCCTCAATAATGACGGCGGAAACGCCCATGCGCTCCAGTGTACGCACGTTGTAGACAAAGTGTTCCGTCAAGCCGCCGGTATCCCCGTCAAGAATGATGGGTTTGGTGGTAACTTCCATAATGTCATCAACGGTACGCAGGCGGGCGGACATATCCACAAGCTCAATGTCGGGCTTACCGCGCTCGGTGCTGTCGCAAAGCGAGCTGACCCACATGCCGTCAAACTGATCAAGGCGACCGTTGTGATCCACAACGGTCTTCTCGGCAATAAGGCCGGTGAGTCCGTCATGAGCCTCAATGACCTTAACCGTCGGTGAAATGGCCAAAAGCTGCCTCAAGCGACGGCGGCGGTATTCCGGCATTGCCAGTTTCTCGCGAAGCTGCTGGTCAACTTTGCGCGCCTGCTCGCTTCTGGTATATGGCACCTCTATAAGCGTTCCGCCGTACGTGGCGAGAAGCCCCTCAATGTTGTTACGGATGGCGCGTTCGGGACCGTTTTTCCAGTTGTCGCCATGTACCACGTAATCGGGCTTGAGCGTTGCAATCACGTCGTCGTAAAGATAATCATCCTGGATAATGACGCGACTCACGCCTTCAAGGGACTCGTAGAGCTTAACACGCTCTTCTTGAGAAACCGTCGGAAACCGACTGTATCGAATGAGAGCTTTGTCACTCAAGGCTCCTACGACCACGGTTCCGTATTCTTGCGCGTGCTTGAGAATGTTCAGATGCCCCTCATGAATAACGTCAGTACCAAGGGCGGTATAGACAACTGGCATAACAACTCCTTTAGAACGTGCTCTATTCTGTATAGGTTACCGGTGTAGAAACGCCGATTGCGGCAAGCGCCTGCTCAAAGACTTCCCAAAACGCAACGATGTCTTCTTCGTCGAGAGCGCCAAGAGCACAGAGCCTAAACGTGCCAGCTCCTTGCATCTTACCGGGATAGATGGTAAACCCTCGCTCATAGCAATAATCGTGAACCTTTTCAAAATCCCATGCCGGATCGTCGGGATAGCGCACCGCAGCCACCAAACCTGACTGCACTTCTCGCTTTAAAGCCTCTTTCAGACCCAAACGGTCAATACCCTGCCTGATGGCGGCCATCACACGCTGATGACGAGCCCACTTTGCGGCCTCTCCTTCCTCAAAGTACTCTTTGATTCCCTGGCGCGCCGCATAAATGGTCTGCACGGGAGGCGTAAAGTGCATCTCACCGGTAGTCTCAAAGTACTCGTACTGCAGATACAAATTGCAGTAATACGACCGTACGGGGAAGTCTTTAGAAGCTTCAACGATGTCACGACGGCCAACAACATACGACAAGCCCGTCATTGCCTGGATTCCCTTTTGCGCAGACGCCATACAAAAGTCGATGTTGTCCTCGTACACGTTAATGGGAATCATCGCATACGCCGAGGTAGAATCCGTAATAAAGAACGCACCATACTTGTGCGCAAGTGCGCCTACCTCGCGGACAGGATTCAAAAGACCTGAGCCCGTCTCATGGAAGGTCATATACACATATCCCACATCAGGATTATCTTTAAGCGCTGCTTCAATAACGTCGAGGTCAGGCGTAGTATCAACCGGCTGCTTCACTTCAACAAACGGCATGTGGTACGCCGTGAGTACATCGCAGGCACGCTGACTATAAGAACCGTTATTCACAACAAGCGCTCGCTTACCCTCTGCAAGCAGCGAATTCAAAACAACGTCAATACAAATGGTTCCTGAACCACAGAACAGCACTGCCGTATATTCTTTGGGATCTCCATGCACAATCCGCACCAGATCATCGCGCATCGGTGCCATAATGGACGCAAATTCCTTCTCGCGCGGGCAAATGTCGGGAACAACCTGTGCATACTTGACCGAATCCGTCGTCGTAGATGGACCGGGATTGAGCAGAACGTTTCTCTTTACGCTTTCTTGCATGAGATTCCTCCAAATGGTGCGGAATGATATGTTGTCTATGATAGCACGCACACTTTCGTGCTTTGATTCCTACATGGACAGTGAGAACCGTGTGTGTGAGAAGGCCTCATCCAAGCGGTGTAAACCTGTGAGGTAGATTCTGAAAGCTGTGATGTACATTTCTGCTCCAAAATCCTAGGCTGTGATGCACATTTGGCGAGAAAACCGCTCTTCTCGACACATTAAAGTGCATCACAGGTGCGGAAAAGTACATCACAGGTCAGGAAAAGTGCATCACAGGTGAGGGGTTGCCCGACCCAGATAGTGATGCCCCTTCCAAATAGAGCCTATAAACGCAAAGCAGCAAGGCAATGGACTGCGTACAAGGGTACGTTTGTCATCCACGACTCCTCGCGATATCCTGAAAGCGAGAAGCGCACGGCATTTGTTAGACCGTGTGTCTTGCAGAAGCTTGCAAGGCTCTTTGCCTTTAGGTTTTCCTCAGCTTTAACTTCTATAGGAACCACAGCACCGTTGATTTGTGCCACAAAATCAATCTCACCCGAACTCTTCTCGGCGGACCAGTAGTATGGAGTAAAGCCACAATCGCCTACCAATTGCTGACAGACATATTGCTCGGCCATTGCGCCTTTAAAATGGGTAAACAGACTGTTTCCTTCAAGGATGGTTTGACTCTCTACGCCTGCCAGCGCCCCCAAAAGCCCTACGTCCAGACAGAATAGTTTGAACGACCCCTCATCCGCATAAGCAGAAAGGGGAATACCTGGGGCGCTTATGCGTGGCACTTTTATTACCAACCCAGCGTCTTGCAGAAATTGCAACGCGTCGTCAAGCTCACGCCCTCGAAAGCCCTTCTTTACCACTCCATATACAAACTTTTTATTCTCTTTGGCAAGATGGCGCGGTAGAGATTCAAACACCATCCTACAGCGCTCTCCTACCATGTTGCCTGCATGTTTAGCAAAATCTCTCCGATACGCAGACAGAATATCCTCTTGGACTCGGCGAACTTGCACAAAATCGGAATTTTGCGAAAAAAGAGAAACGGCCTCAGGCATACCTCCTACAAAGTAATACGTGCGAAGTAGATCCTCAAACCGCTCGGAAAATATTGACATCAAGGAAAAATCAGCATCGCAAAGAGCCTGCTCAAGTGAGTCCTGACCCATTGCCAGCAAAAACTCTCGGAAACTTAACGGATATAGCGTCTTAAAGGTGACTTTCCCAACAGGAAAAGAAATACCCGCATTCAACGCAACACCTAAAAGCGATCCGGCCACTGCCACAACATACTCAGGGGCATCTTCACAAAAATACTTCAGAGCGGTAAGTGCTCGTGGTACGTCTTGAACCTCATCAAGCACAATAAGCGTTGTTTCAGGGTTAATTTTCTCCCCTGTCTCTGCCGCAATACCTCTCAAAATACGCTGTGGGTCAAGCGAACCTTCAAACAGCTGCATCATTGCAGCATTATCTTCAAGGCGCACATACGCCGTGTTTTCAAAACATCTTTTGCCAAATTCCTTCAAAAGCCACGTCTTACCTACTTGGCGAGCTCCATGCAAGATAAGAGGCTTTCTTTCGGATGACGTACGCCAAGATTCCAGCTCTTTTAAAAGCAATCTTTCCATTAAGCCTCCTGTCTTCTCATTAAGTCTTTATATTGTACATTTTTCGGCCGAATTTTGTACAATTTAAGCACATTTTTCGGCCGAATTTTGTGCATATCGGCAGAATAAGCACTGTTTTGGCGGAATGAGTCCTGTTGGGGCTGTCTGGGCTGTTTGAACCTGTTGGGGCTATCAGTCCTACAACCGCATTAGAGAAGCACGTGCCTAAACTCACCGTTCTCGTAAATACCAAAGCTATGAGTATCATCCTTTGGAATCCCGACAGATCCCGGATTAAATACGACTACGCCAGGATGGTCAGCAAGCACCTCGTAGACTTTCTTGTGCGTGTGTCCGTAAAGGAAAGCTGAGTTTTCGGGAAGCTTTGGCCATCTGTCAACGCTGTTGTGCAGACCCGGGCCATATATATGTCCATGGGTTAAAAAGAGGGTCTTCTCGCCAGACGGACAGGAAGGGTCAACCAAAATGTTGTAGTCAGCCATACACGGGAAATCAAGGACCATTTGATCCACCTCGGCCTCGCAGTTGCCGCGCACGGCAATCACCTGATCGGCAATGCTATTGAGCATCTCGATAACCTGTTTTGGAGCATAGTCCTCAGGGAGATTGTTGCGCGGCCCGTGGTAGAGAAGGTCGCCGAGAAGAAGCACACGGTCGGGCTGTTCTGCCTCAATACGATCCATAAGTTTGCGCGCCCAGCCGGCAGCGCCGTGTATATCAGAAGCAATAACAAGTTTCATATGCAACCTCTCTCAAAGAGTACCCATCTGGCGCATATCTTGCGAAATGAGTTTCCGTTTGTTTTTATTTGAGTCTCTATTATTTTAGCCGTGCAACAACTTTAGACCGTGTGGCAACTTTAGATTGTGCGACAACTGTCCGATCTCGTTACTTCAATTTGTTATATTTTTGTCCCTCGCTACATCAAATGTGCAGAAACGATGTATTTACCATAAGTTTTGTTGTAAACATTTATTAATATTTATCATGGTGCAGGTGGGCGAGAATTACTGACTATTGGCTACTGGGGAGTGTCATGTTCTGTACCAACTGTGGAAAAGAAAATAAAGACACAGACTTGTTTTGTAAGTATTGCGGCACTCCTTTAAAAAAGCCGCAGTTCACCAACCAATCCACGGCATCAGAACAGCAGGTCGCCCCCAAGCCAACACCAGAACAGCAACCTGATTCCCAGCCGGCACAGCAACCTGATTCCCAGCCAACGCAGCAAGCGACGTCAACACAGCAGCCCATACCAACACCGGAGGCCACAACGCCTCTGCAACCTGCAGAGCCATCATCTGCGGCTACAGACGAAACCCAACCTCAAACCCAAGTACGTTCTCAGTACCAAAAGCAACCTCGTAACAAAAAGCCTATGAAGACGGGAACGAAGATTGCGATTTTCGCTATTGTTGCCATTCTCGCCGGCCTTCTTATCGGCGGTACAGCCTTTGCCATAGCCCAAGGCTACATCCAACTTCCATGGGAAAAACACGAGGAAGCTCCAGCTGAACAGCCGGAAGAAACACCCGCTGAGGACGCTGAAGAATCCAAAGACACCCAAGAATCTACTGAAAAAGATGATAAAAACTCCGAGCCAACCATCCCGGACCAACCCGCAAACCTTAAAATCGGTCAGTTCTACAAGAACTACCTTGGTAACTTCAATGCAGATTGGTTGCTTGCCAGCACCACTGACGGCGTAAAGTCAAAGGGAACAGCCCAATATGCACTGGGAGATGTCAACGGAGACGGCATCACCGATCTCATTGTCAGCGTTCCCACTAATAGCGGCGACTACGCGTACGCTTACACGTGCGATGCCGATGGTAAAGCAATGTCTTTTGTCAGCAACAAGCCAAATGACTTTACCATGCCTAGCGGCCTGGAATGGCACCAGGTAAATGACACCAAGGCCGTAGACACCTTTGCCGACTTCAAGGGCTATAACGCCGAGCTCACAAAGGGTCTTAAAGGTGCTTCACAAGGTCAAAAGCTCTCGATGCTCTATACGGACCGGCTCAAAAACTTTGACGCAGCAAGTCTCATCTATTCTTATGATCCGTCCTACACCGTATTCCAGCCAACCTTTGGTACCGTCCAATACGCACTCTTTGATGCAAACGGCGACGGTGCCGATGACCTTATCCTCAAAATCCAAACGCAATTTGGTGCCGAGAGGGGCAAAATCAAGACAGGAACCGACTACTATACATACGTTGCGTATTCGGCAGGTAAGGGTTCCTACGCGGCTCCGTTTACGCAACCGCTGGTTTGGAACTCTCCAACCTCGCACTACTTCTTCAAGAATAAAAATGGCAGCGGTCTTCTCCGCGCACAACCGCAGAAAAACAGCTCAACGCTTGAGTTTTACGCAATTACCGCAAAGAACGGCAAGGTCGCTCACAACGACAAAAATCCCACAAAGATGAGCCTTACCACCTCCGCCAGCGAAGACGATGTTATGGCTCAGATTTCGGGTGCCGAAAAAATTGAGTGGCACAACACAGACGACCTCAAACCTCTTGAGGATCTGGCCAACTCAAAATAGTGCGTTCTTCTCGCTCAAACGTTGCAATAAAAAAGTTACACAAATATTGCAACACTTGACGAGAACCGCTCGTCCTTTAGGACGTACATACAAAGTGGCGAGAAGTTCTTCTTGCCTCTACGTCTTTGGACGACACACGTAAGGAGTCTCGATGTTTTGCCCTAACTGCGGAAATGAAGTACCTCAGTCAGCTCGCTTTTGTAAGTACTGCGGATGCAAGCTTTCTCTGCTTAAGACAGCGCCCTCACGTGAGGCTGACATCAAGGCGGCTTACGAGAAAAACATCGACACTCTTGCCAAGACGATTGCGGCCTTTAAAGAAACCCACGACCAGAGCACGTTTTCTTCACTCTTTGAGCAGACCAAGGGTATCGTAACTAAGGCAATCTGTGACCAGGGTGTGGATGGTCGCGACGTTGAAGACGTGGTACAGCAGGTATATCTGACGGCCTACCAAAAACTCGACTCGCTGGAAGATAACCGTGCGGCGTTTGCGTGGTTCAAACGGACGGCCACCAATAAAGCCATCGACCATATGCGAAAATCAGACAATGCCCCCATACTCAACGCAGATTATACAAACGATACCAGCGACAGCTCAGACTACATTGAGTCTCTTGCAGACGATACGCTTGAGTTGCCTGAAGACGTTGTAGAAAATACCTCTACACAGCAGATTATTCGCGGATTTATCCAAGAGCTCCCCAAAGATCAACAGAAGTTTCTTGTTGCGCGCTATTTTGCCGAGATGAATGCTGCCCAGATTGCTGAGACATTCGGTATTCCTGCAGGTACGGTTCGCAGTCAGCTCAGCCGCGCACGCAAGACGCTTCAGGAGAGCATCCTTGCCTACTCCGAGCGCACCGGCGTCAAGCTGGCATCCTACAGCAGCGTACCTGTCTTTGCACTTCTTGCCAACGCCAATCTTGCTCCCGTCCCGCTTACGCTCAATGCACCGTTGCTCTTCTCGACTATCCAAGAGACCATGCAAGGCCTTGGCGAAGTCACTAAAGCTCTTGGCGAGAAGGGCCTCTCAGCGCAAGGAGCTCCCTATACAAATCCTTTCATTGACGAGTTTGCCAAAAGCACGGCCACCCATGTCTCTCAGGCAACACAGACAAGCGCCACACAAGCAGCAGGGAGTGCTGGAACCTCTGCGGGTAGTACTGGAGCCACAGCCACCAGTACCGGCAGTGCATCTGCCGGTACAAAAGGAGCGTCCACAGCCACAAAGGTTGCTTCTACTACGGCAAAGACTGCACAAGCAGCAGGAACTGTTGCCAAGATGGGCATAGGTGGCAAGATTGCTGCCGGTGTTGCTACCGTTGCCATTGCGGGAGCTACTGCAGGAGGAGTGTATTTTGCAGGCACCAACGGGCTCATACCGTTTATTCCAAAACCACAAGAACCAATAGTTCAGACACAGCAACAGGCAAACGATTCTCCTTCTCAAACTGATACTCAAGATACTCCCGCTGAACCAGAGCCCGAGCCCGTATCAGAAGAAGATCAGATGAAGCAAGCTATGTATGAGCAGTATTCAGAGATTATTGACAACGCGCCGGATTATTTTTCTACTTCTAAATTAGATACCTCATCACTTGAATCTCCGCAGTATGTATACTCCCTGGTATACATGGATCCTAATAATCCCCAAATTCCTCAATTACTCCTAAACCTAAAATCAACTGGAGACCGAGGGAGTTTTGATTACATTCTTATTTTCAATTTTGATGAAAGCAACAAACAAGCGTTTCCGCTCCAAATGAAATATCCAATTACTGGAGGGGTCGCAGGCGTAGGTGGCTATAGAGGAGCAATACAGGCGACAAGTGATGGAAGTGGATTGTTGTCAATACAATGGAGCTCTGGATCGGGGCAGACTGAGGTTAGACGTTATGTTGTTTCGGGACATGACATCTCATCTACTACCGAGTGGGAAGGAAGAATAGATCAGCGTCCCAAAGATCCTTCAGAAATTGATATTGACTGGCATGAAGCAACGGACAAGAGTGGTCTTGAACAAATTGCCCCAAGTAACAATTAATTGATATGAAATAGAACGCGTGTTTATGATCTAAGGAGGAAGTAAGATGTTTTGTACCAACTGTGGTTCGCAAGTGCCAGATGGCCAGAAGTTCTGCACGAATTGTGGTGCAGCACTTCAGCCAACTGAACAGGTAAGCCAGCCATCTCAGGCTGAAGCTTCCAACACTGGCCAAATAACTCCCAAGCCTACTCAGGTAGCGGAAGCGAAAACTCAGAAAGCATCAACATCGCAGCCAGCTACACAGACACACAACAATTCTGCCAAACCTAATGACTCTCAGAAGTCTCATAAACACAACAAGAAGATGATTGCTGTTATTGCACTTGTTTTGGTTCTTGTTGTTGGTGGGATTGGTGCTGCCACTTATTTTACCAATGGTTTTGGTCTTTTAGGCAAACAGGGCGAAGCCGGACAAACCACTGATACTACATCTGGCTCAAGTGACTCTTCCGCATCAAATACAAAAAACTCTGAGAAAAAGAAAGATGCCGATGAAAAGCCTACGGTTAAAGTAAGTGACATCTCGTTTGATACGACGCAAGCTGTAAGTGCTAGAGAGATACGCGATGTCTATAGTATTAAAGGCACTATCGAAAATACCACCGATAATTATGTAGAAGCATCGCCCTCTTTTATCTTTAAAGTAAGTTATAAAGACAAGTATGGCGACGAGCAAAGCGGTGACGCGATTCTTCAGTCTCAAATAGAAACTCCAGATGGATTTGAAAACGAGACAATATTTCTCGCCCCTCATGAAAAGAAAGAGTTTACCTACTATATTTATGGTTCTTCCTATAATGAGAACTCTCATAAAGAAGAGGCAGACGCAAGATTTAATATTGTCACCACCAAACAATCTAATAGCACACCTGATAACCTTTCTTTGGCTAAGGGCGATATAACTGTCGATTCCGTAGAGCTCAAAGAATGTCCTTTTAAATCGTTCACTAATAAAAAAGCTCTTACTCCAGACGATGCAAAGGTAAGCCTCTCTTGTACCTTTGAACAATTTAGTTCTACCGTCACAGGAACCGTCACTAACACCACTCAAGACAAATGGTCATCTGCAACGGTTTACTATCACACTGAAATGGATGGGTATTATGTACTCAGGTCATCAGATTCAAGTTCGGTAAGTTTTGTAAAACCTGACGCAAGTGCAGACATTAAGGGAAGCTCAATTTTTGGTTCTAACCAAGACGGCCATACCTATGAAGTAAAACCAATCGCTGTTACTTATCAGGTTGATAAAAACTAACTAGATTTTACATAACAGGTAATCCCCTGAGGCTACAACGTATATGTCCCAGGTTATTGATTAGAAAGGATCGATATGGAAACCCAAAATCAAACGCAGCCACAAGTGCAAACACATCCCCAAGGTCAGATGCAACCAGAACAGAACTTTGACGTTAAAGGAGCGCTTTCAAAGCTTGATAAGTACAACAACACCCTTCTTGCTACGATCCTCGTTGTGATTGGTATCATCTCATGTATCTTTTATATAGTCCCTCTCTTTGACTTAAATGTTATGCAAAAGCCAATAGGCTTATCTCTTTCCGCTCTTGCAGCATTCGGATCGCTCGCTAGAGCAATATATCAATATAGTTCTAGCTCAAATGCAGGCGCCGGAGCTCTCGTTGGATATATTTCATTTTCTCTGATCCTCTCACTTGTCATAACTCTGCTTCCTCTGATCAAACAGACTAAGAAATACGCTGGATTTGCATGCATTCCTGCGCTGATAAACTGCATTATTTTCCTTATGACCTATAATGCCTTCTCGCCCAGCAACCCCAATTCCAGCTCTTCTGCTATTTTTGGAAGCAGTAGTATCTTCGTTTCTATCAACTTCTTTGGCTACATCTACGTTATTGGACAGATTGCCGCAATTCTCATCGGTGCTCTTATTCTGTATCGTAATAATGAAGCAAAGAAGGCTGCTGCAGGTATGGCTATGCCTATGAATGCATATCAGGTTCCCGTGCAGTCAACAAACACTCCACAGTATCCAACCGTAAACTCCACACCTGCCGCAACCACATCAAACCAGCCACAGGTAGCAGAAAATCAATCCCAGGCTGAATCGCAGCCTCAGTTCTGCCCAAGCTGTGGTAATCAGATTGAACCTGGAACCAAATTCTGCGGTAATTGCGGAGCGAGCATCAACTAAATTACATAGCTACTTCTGGCCTATCGAAATCTCCCGACTGAAAACGGTCGGGAGATTTTTTATTTTCAAGAATTTGAAAAAACTTCCAAAACATTGCAACACTTTGCAACAATCCTTCGTCCTTATAGGTAGCTGGAAAAGAAACCAGAAAGAAGCTCATTGAGCAAAATGCGAGTGCGCTCGCGGAAAAGAAAGGAAGTACGTATGTACGATCAGAACACCGGTGAGTTTATCCCCGAAGCAGAAACACGTCCTACAACGGTAAGCCCACAAGAGACGCAAATTCAGCAGAATCAACCTCAGCCTCAATATCCCAATAACCCGCAACTGTCGGTTATTAACAACATTCAGCAGTCTAAATCTAATGGGCTTGGTACTGCAGGATTTGTTCTTGCTCTCATCTCCTTCCTCTTTTGCTGGGTGCCTGGAGTAAACTGGGTTGTTTGGTTTTTAGGCGCTATTTTTTCTATTATTGGCTGCTTTAAAGAACCACGCGGCCTAGCCATTGCTGGTACGGTAATCTCTTCCATCGATATAATTGTTTTAATTTCTATCATTGGAGCGATTGCAGGTACTGCGTCAGCCCTCTTGCACTAGAAAATACACGTACTATGCAATCGAGGCTAGGATAGATATCCTAGCCTCGGCTTATTTATATATGATTTTTAAATATCGTATATTTTTCTACTTAAAAGCCCACATTGATCGGTTCTATATCAACAGCAAAAAGCTAATACAACACAAATAAATGCTAAAATGTCTAACAATAGAAGTTCTAGCCTTGTATGAAACATATCAAACTAAGGAGATTCTCATGCAATGCCCCGACTGTGGCGCAGAAAACCCCGATGGTTCAAAATTCTGCACAAGCTGCGGAAAAAAACTTTTTGAGCCCTCTCAAACCGAGACAACTGATTTTTCTGCAACAACCTATGATGAAACTTCTGAGCAAACCATAAGTCAACCCGCTCCTGAACCGGAACCTCAGCAGCCCGCTGAGCCTACCATGTATATGCCGCCCGTCATACCTGCCCCAACAAGTACTGCCACCGCTCCCATCGACGATACGGCTCCACAATCACAACAAACTTACGCCGATCCTACACAATTCCAAGTAGTATCAGAAGGTGCAGCCTCCCCTACGCCGCATAACAAACGCTCTTCACACAAGGCATTTAAGATTGTGGCAATTATCCTTCTCACAATCGTCCTTGGAGCAGGTATCGGAATAGGTGCGTGGGCGTGGAATGCCAACCAAAAGAACAACGCACGCAAAGACGAGGTCGTCAAACTTGAAGATTCCTACAAATCGCAGGTTGACGCTATCGAGGTTAATCCCACCAGCGAAAGCGACCGCTCCGCGCTTCTCGACTCATACAAACAGCTTGCCGATCTTCAAGACAAGATCACCAAAGACCAAGAGAGCGGAAAGTTCAAGCTTGCTGACGGCTCCGATGACAGCGGTCTTGAAGCCGTAACCAGCTCGATTTCCGACAAGCAGAAGAAGATTTTTGATTGGTTCAACAACGATTACAAAACACGCCTGAAAGCAAACAGCTTTGACGAGAGTGCTTCCGCGGATTCCATCGACGAAACAACCCTCAACAACCAACTTGACGCGCTCAACAAACTCAAGAGCGATCTTGATGACGAGAAGATTATCTGGACGAATAACCCCAGTAAAGACTCGGATTATGACTCGTACGTAAACAAGGTCAAAGAGCAGCTCACAAAGGGTAACTCGCTCAAAAAGGATCTGAAAAAGAAGGCCGATAAAGACAAGCAAGACGCCGAGAAAGAGAAAAGGTCAAGCGAAACTGCTACGCAAAAATGGGTCGGTACGTATTCCGGTATGGGCACCGATAACAAAAAACTTGAAATCGTTCTGAAGAGTGACGGCAGCGTTACGTATCGAGAAGGCGACACTAAGGTAACTGAAGGAACGTGGAGCGGTGACGAGAATACCATCAAGATCAGCTTCGGCGGCAAGATAAGCACACGAAGCGAACCGTTTACTATTACCTCAAAAGACGGTGGCCGCACCATCGCAGTCAGTTCTGACAGCGGTACATGGCAAACCGACTATCTGACCAAGCGATAAGTACGGAATTCTTAGTTTGATGTGCCTCTATCCGCTACGCCACCGCAACACGCACCGTCTGCACACATTGTTTCAACAGTACGTAGTATCACGTTAGGAGACAGTATGAACACAAAAACAAACACCATTCTTCGCTACATTAACGTAGGTTTATGCTGTCTTTTAGCGATTCTTTTCATCCTTCCTGTTATGAAGCTTGATATCGTACAGCCCAATGGCGAATATCTGATCCACTTCTCAATCGGACAATTCTTTGGCTTTGCACAGCTTATAGAGGATTTTATGAAGTCCTACAGCGCCACCCAGTCACTAAATGGTCAGTCACTTATTCTTTTTGCGAATGCGGCTAAAGAACTCTATATGCTTATCTTCTTCCTTATTCTGCCGCTTGTGGGCATTCTTCTTTCTTTACTCCCCCGCACTATAAAAGTTTCTTGGCTTACGGGAGTAGTAGCCCTTATATGCTTAGTATGTTTTTCCGTGTTCTATCACCAGATTGACTCAAATATCTCGGCCTTCAACGCCCAGATGAACGGATTTTACACGATGAATTCATACCAACGCAGTGGCTACTCGTATGTGCTTAGTGTGGCTCCGTACGGATATCTCTACGTTCTTTTGTGCCTCGCTTCCGTCGTGGTAAGCATTGTCCTCTTTATAAAGCGCGAGAAGCCCGTAGCAGTGCAGGTTCTTGTTGACCCAACAACCGGAAAGGTTGTCGGAAGCGTTCCTGTGGCTGTTCCAGGGGCACCGGTGCAGACCGCGGCTCCCGTGGCAACGCCAGCAACACCCGTAGTCCCTACGGTTCCAACCATAACCACTGCACAACCGCAAACGGCGCAAACGGGAACTCCAATGCCGGTCTCGGCTCCCACACAACCGCAAACAGGAGCTCCAACGCCGACTCCAAGTCCTGACTCACACGTCAGTCCTCAACCACCGATTCCGGGAGCTCCCTCGAACGAATAGTCCTACGCATGAATTTAAGGAGAAGTCCTTATGCTCTGTCCTCACTGCGGAACAGAAAACCCTGACACATCAACGATATGCTCAAACTGTAGCGAGTCTCTGTCTGACAGTACAGACAGTGCTGATAGTACAGAAAGCGCTGACGGCATCGATAGTACAGATGGCACTGACAGTCCTGACAGTGAGGTGAAGCACGACGACGAAGATAATGACTCCGGCAGTGAAGCTGAGCCCGATGATGGTGACAACCTCAACGAACAAGTCGACTCCTCAACGGCTGAGTCTGATGACCCACCGGTTTTCTCGCCACCTACCATGTCACCGTTTATCGAAGAAGACTTTGGCAGTTCTATTTTCCGGCCAGGTCTTACGTCAGACATCGACTACTCACAGTTCAACGTAGTAACAGGCAGTACGGGGACAGAACATACAAACGCTCCCATAGCTTTTAAAATACCTCTGCCAAACAAGACAATTAAGATTATCGGTATTGCAGTATTGGCTGCTACGCTTTGCATTGCACTTGCAAGCGGAATTTGGTCGTTAGTTATCTCACAGCAAAGCAGTGCAACAAAATCTGAGGTGCAGAAACTCGAAGAGTCCTACCAGTCTCAAGTAGACGGCATTGAAGTGTCGCCAACTGAGGACAGTAGCCGCACGGATCTTCTCTCCGCATATCAAGATCTTGCTGATATTCAAAGCAAAATTGACGACGACCAAGCGGCCGGGAAATTCAAGCTCTCCGATGATAGCGACGATCCCAATCTTGCAGCTGTAACAAGTTCGATTTCTGACAAGCAGAAAAAGATTGTTGACTGGTTTTCTTCGGACTATAAAACGCGGCTTGCTGCAAACAGTTTTGACGAAGCCGATTCCGTCGATACGCTTGATCAGGCAACCATCGACTCCAGAATCAGTGCGCTCAAAAACCTTCAGGCAGACATTGAAAATGAGCGAGTCATCTGGGGAGGCAACACCGGCAGAGGTTCTAGTTACTCCAGCTATGTTAATCGCATTACTGAGCAGATTGCTCGCGGGAATAGGTTCTCCAAGGAACTGCAGAAAAAGAATCAAGCCTCTGTTCATAATGCCGAGAAGAACGGGTCGCCAAGTAAGAAAGCGCAGGACAAGTGGGTTGGTACGTATTCTGGAATGGGTACCGATGGGCTTTCGTTGGAAATTGTACTCGGCAGTGACGGCAGTGTAGTATACCGCGAAGGTGGAACAAAGGTTACAAACGGAAGCTGGACGGGTGATGAGAATAGCGCCCAAATTTCATTTGGCGGTCAGGTCAGTTCTGCCAGCGAGCCGTTTACCATTACCTCTTCAAACGGAGGCAAGCATATTGCCGTAAGTTCAGACAGCCCCTCATGGAATACCGACTACCTGGACAAACAGTAGCGTATACGACAAAACGCCTTAGAACCGACCGGTCATTCTCGACTCAGGATCCGCTGTGGCAATGCGTTTGCGCAATTCGGCGATGGCTTCCGGGATTTTTTCCACCTCATACGGTGTCATCTGATACACCCAGTTAATCCAGTTGCGATACAGCAAATTGGCATGCGCGCGCCACGTAAAAAGCGGCTGGCGCTCAGGATCGTCCTCGGGAAAATAGTTCTCGGGAATCCGAATGGGCAGCCCCTTGTGAAAGTCCCGCCAGTATTCCTCCGCAAGAGTGTCGCGACCGTACTCAAAGTGTCCGGTAACGTAAATTTCGTGGAAGTCTCGCGTGGCGAGAAGCGCTGGGCCAGAGTCAAATCCCTCGGAAAGCACGGCGAGCTCAGGGTGCTTGGAGAGCTCTCCCGTATCAATGGCAGCGTGCCTAGAATGTGGCATGCTGTGCACTTCATCGAAACCGTTGGTCAAAAACGAGTATTCATCGCAGAGACGCTGCGGAAAGATGCCAAAGAGCTTAGAGCCCAGCTGCTTCTTAGGGATGCCGTAAAGATAATACAAACCCGCGAGCGCTCCCCAGCAGAGATACATCGTTGAAAAACAGTGCTCCTGCGACCAATCGACAATCCGACAAAACTCGTCCCAATAGTCAACGTCTTCATAGCGCATGTCTTCGAGAGGCGCTCCCGTGACAATCAGTCCGTCGTAGTTTTTATGCTCAAACGACTCAAACGTATCGTAGAACGTTACCAGATGATCTTCGGGTGTGTGTTTAGAAACATGACTTGAGATGCGCATAAAATCGCAGCTCACCTGTATAGGAGATTTCGAGATGAGTCGCAAAATCTGCGTTTCCGTCTGAATCTTTGTAGGCATAAGGTTGAGAATGGCGATCTTAAGCGGACGAATTTGCTGATGCTCAGCAACCTCTTCTTCCAACGCAAAAATCCGCTCCTGATGAAGTGTGTGTTTAGCCGGCAAACCATCCGGAATATTAATCGGCACGCCTACCCTACTTTCTTCCTAACAGCAAGATCAGCTGCAAGACTCCTTGCCTAAAAACATCTGCCTCGAGCAGTTTAACAGTCAAATACATAATGATTCCGCATAATCATAGACCAGTCGGTTAATTGTGCGTCTTGCGCTACAAAAATTTAACAGACAGTATACGTATAGACAGTATACTTATATGTATGGATACTACTTTTGCCGAGCTCGGGCTAAACGAGCGCATTTGCACGGGCGTAGAGACGCTTGGTTTTGACACGCCGACCCCCATACAGGCTGCGGCAATCCCCGCTGTTTTAGCGGGAAAAGACGTGGTCGCCTCCGCACAAACCGGCACGGGCAAGACCGCTGCCTTCGTTCTGCCTGCGCTACAGGTTATCGATACGGACCCTGAGGGCGAGAAGACCGATCGCCCCGAGGTCCAATGCCAGCCGCAGGATGAGCAGCAGCAAAGCTCGCAGCAGCAGGACAGCCAACGCCGACGTCAACGTGGGGGCAAACGTAGGCGCAACAGAACTCGCGATCCGCAGGCGCTTATCGTCACGCCTACCCGAGAACTTGCCACGCAAATTGAACGCGTTGCCACCACAATATGCAAAAGCACCGGTCAACGCGCGGTTATTATTACCGGTGGCGCAAAGCTTAAACGACAGATTTCTGCCGTGCAGGCAGGTTGCGACCTTTTAGTTGCTACTCCCGGGCGCCTTCTGGACCTGATTGAGCATCATCAGGTCAACCTGAAAAACATCAAAGTTTTTATTCTAGACGAGGCAGACCGCATGCTTGATATGGGATTTTGGCCCAGCGTGCGCCGCATCATGAATACGCTGCCGCCTAAGCGTCAAACGTTGCTCTTCTCGGCAACACTACCTCCGTCAATCACCTCAACCATCGACAATATGCTCCACGACCCCACGATGATTGAAATTGCGCGAACCGGGCAAACTGCCGACACCGTTGAGGAACATCTGTGCCCCGTCGTGCAGGGACAAAAGGTGAAATTACTTGAATCTTTGATACGTTCTTTTCGTCCTGCACCCGAGCGAATCCTAGTCTTTTGTCGCACGAAGCTTCGCGTGGACAGTGTTTATGCGGCGCTCAACAACGCCGGTTTCAAGGTTGACGTCATGCATGCCGACCGGCCTCAAGGTGCTCGCACCCGCGCGTTAACCAAGTTTCGTACCGGCAGCATTCAAGTTCTGGTTGCAACCGATGTCATGAGCCGAGGCATTGACGTACAAGGCATAGATGCCGTGGTCAATTTTGACGTACCACTGGATCCCGAAGACTACGTCCATCGCATTGGACGTACCGGGCGCGCGGGAAGTGCAGGTCAGGCGTTTACGTTTATGGCTCCGGATGAAATTACTCCGCTCCGCGAGATTGAATACTTTACGAAATCGCTTATTGCGACGTGGGATCTCTCCAATTTTGGGTATCAGGATGGTCGTATCCTATTGCCACAAAACCGACCTGCTACAAAACCTGTACGCCCCATGTTCTCAGGTTCAAAAGCACGCGGACGCGGCTTTGGCGGTCGCTACGGCAGGCACTTTTAGCTTGTCGGTATCGTATCGCATACGGCACACACGTAACATAGTCAAGATATAAGGAGTTCCATGTTTGTTGCAGGTTTGATTTTTAGTATTTTGTCAGCGCTTTTACATATCTTTATCTTCTATATGGAATCCTTTGCATGGACGGGAGAGAAGAGCCGCTCTGTCTTTGGTCTCACACAAGATCAAGCAGAAAATACTCGCGAGATGGCATTTAACCAAGGATTTTATAATTTGTTTTTGGCAATCGAAGTTCTTTGCGGTTGCGTACTCCAGCTCATGGGGAACATAACTGGAATCGCATTGGTACTTTTTGGCACCGGTTCTATGCTTGCTGCAGCGCTTCTTCTTTTTGTCACTTCGCCCGACAAACGCGGTGCAGCCACCAAACAGGGAGCGCTCCCATTACTAGCGCTTGTCTGCCTTATCTACGCTTTAATGCTGTAACTTATTTGACAGTCGACAACTCTCAGTTGTGCCCAATACTACTTGACCGCTGGCGACGTTCCCGGAAAAAAGCTTTGAGCTGGGCCGCCGCCTCATCAGCAAGCACGCCCGATGTCACCTGAAACTCGTGATTCAATCTTGAATCGCAGCTTACGTCATACAGCGTGCCAAGAGCTCCTCCCTTGGGATCGCAAGCTCCAAATACACATCTCTCTATGCGTGAATTAACCATCAGACCTGCGCACATAAGGCACGGTTCAAGCGTCACGTACACCGTGCAGCCTGTGAGCCGCCAGCGTTTCAGCACACGGGATGCCTCTTCCATGGCGAGAAACTCTGCGTGTGCCGATGGGCTGTTATCAACCTCGCGTCGATTATGGGCGCTTGCAATCACCTCTCCATCGCACACCACAACGGCTCCGATGGGTACTTCTCCCTCGGCTGCGGCAGCGGCCGCCTCCGAAAGCGCAAGCCGCATGTACTTCTCGTCACGTGCAGCACTCTCATCACGCACAACCTCTTCGTCGTATGCAGTACCCTCATCACACGTGCCGCTCTCGTCACGTGAAGCACTGTTTTGCTCGCTCTTTACGATAATCTTCTCGCCGTTTTTCTCGCCATTCTTGTCGCCGTCTTTCTCGCTATCGGCACCGAAATCTTGAGAACTCTCTGTATTTGTAAAATAATCCATCAGTCTCCTCGTAAAAAGTTGCGTTATGAGGTAGGATAATACCGCTTTGGAGAGGTGGCAGAGTGGTTGAATGCGGCGGTCTTGAAAACCGTTGAGCGGGAACACCGTTCCGAGGGTTCGAATCCCTCCCTCTCCGCCATTTCCGTCTCAATTTTAGCTCATATTTGTATCATCCATACGTTTTGGGTACACTTACATCAATTGGCACTGCGATTGACCTAGTACATCGCCGCACGTGAAAGGACTGGATATGGAAATCGCAATACTTATTGTCGTCGTTCTTGTGGTCTTGCTGGTACTTTGGGGTATTTCGGTCTACAACAAAATTATTCGAGCCAACAATAAGGTCGATAACGCATGGCAGACCATCGATACACAGCTCCAGCGTCGAAATGACCTCATTCCAAACCTTGTTGAAACCGTCAAGGGCTATGCAAAGCACGAGTCCGGCACACTTGAGGCAGTAATCGCAGCTCGCGGAGCCGTTGCATCCGCTCGCACACCTCAGGAAAAGATGGAGGCTTCGGGTACGCTTTCCAATGCGCTGACATCGCTTTTTGCGGTTGCTGAAAGCTATCCTGAACTTAAGGCAAACGAGAATTTCCAGCAGCTTCAGTCCGAGCTCACCGATACTGAGAATCGCATTAGCTATGCACGCATGAGCTACAACGATGTGGTCATGGATTACAACAATGTCATTGCTGTCTTCCCCAACTCCCTCATCGCCGGTTCACGCTTTAAGCCTCGTCAGGGCTTCACCGTTGAAAACGATGCAGTTCGTCAGGCTCCGAAGGTGCAGTTCTAAACGCTCTGCTTTATTACATCTGTCCGCCTGCTGCACCCGGTTACTGACCGGGTGCAGTTTTATTTATCCAAGGCTACAGGCGGAAAGCCATTAAAAAACCTGCCAAAAAATTCAGAGTCACAGAAGTTTCTCGCTTCCCACAAAACCTCTAGCTGCTACAATGCTCTTGGTATGAGTGGCTTTCGCTACCCAAAGAGACAAGGAGAAAGGTCAGCATGAAACCTCGACCTCACAGTCGCTGACCCCTCACGGTGTGCTCAATTACACCGTCAGGGGTGTAATTGCAAACTCGCTGCTTGCGCACGTGCAAGCTGCACAAAGGAGCACACATGATTTACCTATCCCAACTTCTTGGAAATCCCGTAATGGATTCACAGGGCGAGAAGATCGGCGTTGTTTCCGATCTTGGCATTGCCACCGGCGAGGTTTTCCCTCGCATCACGTCTCTTGCCTTTATGGGGCCCGGTCGCACGCCCCTCATGATATCCTGGCGCAAATACGTGGAATCCTACGATGAAGACACCATTACGCTGAAGGTACCTTCCACTGAGATTCGCTTCTCGTACCTGCAACCTAATGAGGTCCTTCTCGCCCGCGACATCCTCAATAAGCAAATCGTTGATACACGCGGCATCCGTGTTGTCCGCGTCAATGACCTCAAACTCTCCGACACCAGCTCAACGCAGCTTCGCCTGCTGGGCGCCGAGGTGGGTGTGCGAGGGCTTTTGCGCAGTCTGTCGCCGAAACTCGAAACCATCGTAACCCGCGCTGCCCGCGCCATGGGCCGTCCCATACCGGAGCGCATCATCGCGTGGAGCTACATGGACTTGGTGGAACGAGATCTTTCCAACGTCAAACTGTCCGTCTCACACAAAACCCTCGATGAGCTGCACCCCGCCGATGTCGCGGACATCATCGAGCGACTGGATTCCCGTCTGCGGAGCCAAGTCTTTGCCCAACTCGATGACGAGCAGCGCGCCGGTGCAATGGCGGAATTCAACGACGACGCCATGGCCGTTGAGCTCATCGGTGGCATGAATGAAAAAGAGGCATCGCGCATCCTGTCGGAAATGGATCCGGATGACGCAGCCGAGCTGGTTTCTGAATTAAGCTACGACCGTGCCGAGAAGCTCCTGCGCCTGATGGGCGTTAAAGAACAGCGCGCCATCCGTCAGCTGCTGGGATATCGTGAGGACACCGCCGGCCGTATCATGACCTCGGAGGCACTCTCGCTGCCGGAAGACCAAACGGTTGCGTATGCGTTCGAGCGGCTACGCGCTCTTGACGAGGACTTTGAGACGGTTCGTTACCTTTACCTCACGGATTCCGACGGCCGCCTTTCAGGCATTGTTACCTTGAATCAGCTTATCGTCTCCGACCAAACCCAAAAACTCGAAGAGATTGCCAATAAGAACCTCGTTACCGCGTCGCCCGAAGACGACCAGGAAGACGTTGCGCGTAACATCGCCAAATACAACTTGCTTGCCATGCCGGTTGTCTCGGATGACCAGCGCCTGCTTGGCATCGTCACGGTCGATGATGCACTGGACGTCCTCGAAGAAGAGCACGCCGAAGACCTGCAAATTGCCGGCGGCAGCTCCGATGGCGAGGGGGGCGAGCGGAGCCGCGACGTCATTTGGTTTTTCCATCGCAACATCTGGATCTTCTTCTGGATTATCGCAACGGGCGCCGCATCGGCTACAAGCTCGCTCGTCTTCAATACAAACATTGCTCCAACGCTGGTGTTTCTCGCCTGCCTTGCCATGCCGGTAGCGCTTATCCTCGCCGACGACACCATCAGCTACGTCACCAACTTCTTTCTCGAGGACGATCCCGGAAGCGAAGACTCCCCCTCCATTCTGGGCTTTGGTTTCCGCTCACTGCTCTTGGGCCTTCTAGTTTCGGGCGTGACTGCCGCACTTGGAGCCGGCCTCGACGCGGTTATTATGAATTGGCTGATGGAGGTGCCTGCGGGATCAATCATCCATCACATCGTGGTCTCGGCATTCGGTGCCGCCGCTCTCTCGGCCTTGATTTCATTCATCCTGACCCCGGCCTACCTTGCCATTCTTCGACACCGTGACGAGAAGAACCAGGAAACCTCAGGCTTCGCCCTCTCCCTTATCTCAATGGCCATTGCCGTGGTAACTTACCTGGCAGCCGCTGGTGGTCTGTTTGTTCTGCAAACCTCTGTCGGGCTGGTTTTCTAATGTATGGTGAGAACAACAAGAGGGACAACACTCCGCCTACCTCCACCGAACATAAAACGCTGAGTCAAGACCTCTCTTCCACCTCAGCCGAATCTAAAAAGGTCAACAAGAACAGCTGGAAGTATATCCTCATGGCCATGGGGCCGGGCCTGCTTGCAGCATTTGCGGGTAACGACGCCGGTGGCATTGCAACGTATTCCAGCGCCGGTGCATCATTTGGTTATACGCAGCTCTGGACCGTGCCTATCATGTGTTTTTTGCTCATCGTAGTGCAAGAAACTTCGGCCCGTATGGGCTGCGTTACCGGCAAAGGCCTCGCTTCTCTTATACGCGAACGCTTTGGCATCCGTCTCTCAACCCTCGCAATGTTTGCACTTTTGATATCAAATATTGCAGTAACATTCTCGGAGTTCGCAGGCATTGCTTCAAGTATGGATCTTTTTGGTATCCCAACGTATGTTTCGGTACCTATTAGCGCTCTGCTCGTCTGGATCCTTACCGTAGGAGGATCGTATCGCCGTATTGAAAAAATCCTCTTAGCCATCAGCTGCATTTTTGTTACGTATGTAGTGGCGGGCATCCTCGCAAAGCCCGACTGGCTCGAAGCCCTTCGCGTCACCGCCATCCCGCAGATGTCCACCGACCCTTCGTATATCTCGCTTTTGGTTGCGAATATCGGTACCACCATCAGCCCATACATGATGTTTCTTGTTGCATCAAACGTTGTCGAGAAGAACCTCGATACCAGCGACATTCCCGCGCAACGTGCCGACAATGTTGCCGGAGCTGTCCTGGCGGAGATTATCACCTGGTTTATCATGCTCACCACGGGAACGGTTCTCTTTCCCGCGGGAATTCGCGTAGATTCCGCCGCCGAAGCTGCGTCTGCTTTGGTGCCGCTTGCAGGTCAATATGCCTCTACACTCTTTGCCTTGGGCATGGTAGGCGCATCGTTTCTTGCCGCATGCGTTTTGCCCGGTATTACGGCAAGCGCCATCTGCGAAGCATTTGGATGGGAACGCGGTGCAGATCGGACCTGGTCCGAAGCTCCGCTCTATCATGGCATTATCACATTGGTCTTGGTTGTCTCGGCCATAGTCATTTTGATACCGGGTGTAAGCCTCTTTGGAATCATGCTTGTCGCCCAGGTCATAAACGGCATCCTGCTACCCGTCCTACTCATCTTTATGGTAGTTATTGCAGCCGATAGGCACATCATGGGAACGTTTGCCAACGGGCGCACGTGGAACTTACTCACGTGGTTCACTATCGTCACCGTTATCATTTTGACCGTTGTCATGTTTGTTTTGCAGGCCATGGGACTCTAGGGATTACTTTTTCGCAGATGGGCTTCCTTTAGAGGGTTTCTTCCGGATGGGCTTCTTTTGAGCCTGTCGCTCTTTTGCTGACTGTCCCTCTTTTTGCATCGGCTTAAAGAGCCGCCTAATGCGCCGGATAAAACGCTTACGACGTTTGTCGTTAGAGGAAATTACTACGTAGGTAAGAAACACGACAAGATATACCGAAGCCAAACCCATAACCCAAACAAGCGGCATTCTCCTGAGGATCATTTTAAAAACAAAGAGTTGTGCCGCTATAAAAAAGCAGGCTGCGATATTTTTAATCAGGCGCGGAAGCATCGACCGCTGAGAAAAGACTTCCTCAACGGCTTTCTTGATACAATCTTGCCCCCTAAGCTCCTTGTATCTCTTGCGCACGGAAGAAATCTGCAACACAAAAGCCATGACACAGAGGCTAAATGCAGCAAAGACTATGAAAAAAAGAATGAGCTCTATGACCTCGTTGTCAAAAAACATTGCGGCTACTTACTTGCCTCATCAAACTCATCCTTAAAGGACGAGAACATCTTGCCCATGCGCCCCAGCTGCTTACCAAAGCTCTTTGCTGCGCCATCGGATGTCACTTGAGAAGAGGCTTTCTTCTTTGTCGATGAGCCCTTCTGCGATGTCGGCGCATACGTCTTCACGGGTTCCTGAGACACCGTGCCGCCAAGGCTCTTCTCGGCACTCGGTTCTTCAAGCGCAACGGCCTCGGCGGGTACCGGATCCGGTCGCGGCTCGGTAGCATCCTCGGGCTCGGTGGTGTCTTCAAGAGCCCGCTTTGCTTTGCCAAGCATACGTCCAAGCGAGCGTCCGCCTTTGACGCTTGCTTCAGACATTGCTTTACCTGCTTTTCCGGCAAGCTCGGAACCTTTGGCAACGGCCGCGGCATACCCTTCGCCCGCCTTACCGGCAAGACCTCCCGAAAGCGCCGCACTCTCCGCGTCGGCCGTAAGGATCATGGCGTCGTCACGATAGCCCAACACCCATTCGGGCTTAATTTCAAACGAGCCGATAAGAGCTGCGGCAGAAGATCCGCTATCCACCAGGAAGTTATTGACGTGGCCGGTAGCCGGATTGAAGTCTGCACCGCTGACAAAACCGAGCGTTTTGCCTGATTCGGTCACGGCTTGCATACCATGCCACATGATGCAGCGATCCCAGTCAAGGCCAAGACGCGCTATCGCCTTTTTATCCAGCGATCCTTCAGGCTGAGTAACCAGAAATCCCTTGTCAAATGTGGTCAGTGCATCAAAAGCAACGAACACGTCGTTGCGCTTTACCATACCCACAATATCGGGACGTTTGACCATTACGCCCACCACCTGCGGAAGGTCAGAGTCAAACACAATCACATGGATGCGTCCAAGTTTTGACGAGCGCTGCTGTCCTGCTTCCTTGTCCTTTTTATTCTGCTTTTTGGGAAGGTATACCTTAATACCTATAAGCTCGTTTGTTTTCACGCAAACCCTTTCGACAAAAACGGGGCGCCCATGGACGTCCCGTTCCAGTACATACTCCTTGAGCCGGTTAAATCCTAAAACTCAGTATGCTCGGCTTCGTGCTCTTCGCCGGCAACGGTTTCAATGGTTACCCCTTCGGCCTCAGAGGGGCTTGGGGCAACCTGAGCCGAAACGGAATCCGCCACAGCCTCAGCGCCGTTCTGCACCTGCTCGGAAGCGGAAGCGACCGCATCGGAAAGCGATTCGCGGAGCTGATCCATGCGCTCACGAGCCAGATCAACCTTTGCACGGAGCTCATCGGTCTTGGCATCAACCGTTGGACGCACCTCGTCGATCTTATCGCTTACCACGCGAGAAGTACGCTCATAGGAATCAAGTGCGGAATCCCACGCGTCATTTACTGCGTCAGCCGCCATTGCACGGGTTTCCTCACCTGGTCGCGGTGCCAAAAACAGACCTGCAGCTGCACCGGCTGCTGCACCAAAAATAGCCCCGGCTAAAAATCCGGCAGACTTCTTGCTCATGGGAACCTCCTATCAGAGCAGTATGTGCTGCTCTTCCGAAACGTACCGCTCACGCGCCTATCTCACAGGCCGTGGCCTCGGTACGTTAATCATACTCCAGTCATCGGGCAGGTCGTCGTCAAACGACGTACCTTTGTGCGTATCTGCAATATCCACATGCTCTGCAGACGCAGAGTCATCCTCAGCATCGGAAGCGGCGGCATCGGTGGCGTCCGCAGTTGGTGCATCTTCATCTTCCTCCACGTATGGATGATCGTATGTTTCATCAAAACTCCGGTCTTCAACATCTTCCGCAGGGGAATCGAGCTGCTCGTCATCGTACCAATCATCCTCAACGGCACCGTCTTCCGCATCAGACGACACTTCTCTATATTGATCGTCGTAAAATGTTGCGCGCGTTGACTCATTGGGGTTCGCTTCATTGTAGGAAGCATCCTCAACGTCTTCTACGTCATAATCATGCTCACCGGACGCCTTATAAGCCGCTTCATCTACAAGTTCGCCCTCGGCAAACTCCTCGGCAACTTCGTCTCTCTCAGAACCCTCAAAAGATCCGTCTTCCTCGCCGATCAAAACATCGGAAGGCTGATCTTCTTCCGAAAGGTCTTCCTCAGACGCATCCTCACCGTCAACGCTTTTAACAAGCGCCACAAGGCCTTGCGTAATTGCCTCGATGTTTGGTTTGGGATCTTCCCCGTCTGCATAAGCCCAGTTCAAAATCCACGCCGCACTGGAAATGGCTCCGGCCACCAGCACGTCATCGGGGCATGCGAGGCTTACCTCAAACAGACCGAGTTTCTCGTCAAGCGTTGTCGTACGACCGGACGTAATGTCTCCTGCCCTGTTTGTAAGGGCAAGAAGCTCCACCGCCACATGCTCAAGGAGGTGTGCCACTTCCGTGTCGGAAACGACATCGCCAAACTGAGGCGCCGTATCACCAAGACACACGTGCTTCTCGACCCCCGGCAAAAGATCCACAACGCGCCGCGTGCCAATAGCATCATCAGAGGTCATACGTGGTGCATCATCTGAAAGCTGAATCGTAGCGTCAAGGTTTTTTGGTCCTACGACAACCTTTTTTATGTGAATCAGCTCTGCCATGTCTCGTCCTCTTCCTGCTCAAATGAGAGAATTACTCATCATATTGTAGTCAAAAATTGCAATTTATATATAAGCTCATCCGTTAGCGGTCATTTTTTCCGCAGTGTCTTCACGTACGCCGGTCTTTTCTTCCAAAGTTTGCTGAGGCTCCGGCGCAATCACCCGTAAGAGCGACAGCCTGCGCCTGCGCATCATCTGTACGCGGAACTGCCAGCCGTCCTTTTCAAACGTGTCACCCGGCCGCGGAAGTCGGCCTGCAAGCTCAAGCACAAACCCTGCAATAGTTTCATACTCTTCCGAGTCCTCAACCGGCCATCCAAGCTCTGCCGCATCGTCAAGCGAGAAACGACCGTCAACCAGCCATTCCCTATCGCTTAACTGCGTAAGGTACTTGTTGTCGGGGTCAAATTCATCGGCAATTTCACCGACAATCTCCTCGACAATGTCTTCAACCGTAATAGCACCCGCAGTGCCGCCGTATTCGTCAACCACAATTACCATTTGATCACGAGAAGATTGCATCTCGGAAAGAAGCGGGATGATATCTTTTGTATCAGGAATATAGTTTGCTGCGCGGACATACTGCGCAATGTGCTTCTCGCCAGCATTTTCTTCAAGAATGGGCTCGATAATATCTTTGATGTGCGCGATTCCCACAATACGGTCAACGTTGTCGTGGTAGATGGGAATGCGAGAATAGCCGGTCTTACGCATGACCACAAGCACCTCAGACAACGTGGAGGTGTCTTCCATGGTAGTAAGGTCAACGCGCGGCACCATAACCTCACGCGCAACCGTATCACCCATGTCGATAACCTCATGGATCATCGACTTCTCTTCTTCGGAGAGCTCGTCGGAATCTTTGACAATATAGCGGAGCTCCTCCTCAGAAAAATCCTGGTGATCTTCATGCACGTCAATACCTAAAAGTTTTGCAATACCGTTTGCAGAAGCTGAATTCAAAATAACAATGGGTTTTGCCAGCGTCATGAAGAAGCGGATAGGGCCAACAACTGCCTTGGAAACATTTTCCGCATTGGCAAGGGCTATTTGTTTTGGCACCAACTCTCCGATAACCGTTGAAACATACGAGAGTATCAGCGTAATAGCCACCACGGCAGTAGGGTGCGAAAAATCCGAAGGTACGCCCATGCTCGTAAGCCAGCTGCCAAGCGGAGTAGAAAGGCTTGTTGCGGCAAAAGCAGACGACGCAAAACCCACCAGCGTAATGGCCACCTGAATCGTTGCCAAAAACGGCCCGGAGTCATTGGTAAGGTCGAGAACCGCGCGAGCGCGCTCATCGCCCTCCTCGGCCTCCGGCTCAAGCGACGTCCTCCTTGCACTGACCACGGCCATCTCGGAAGCCGAGAAGTAGCCGTTCGCCAAGGTCAGAAGCAGTGTCACTAAAATACTTAACGCTACGTCCATATGTGGTATGGGCACCTGCCTAATCGAAGTTAAAAAGCCACGTAGGTATTGTACTCTACGTGGCTATTTCCTGATCAATTCTTTATAAAAGCGTAACTAATTCACGGACTCTTCCACTTTGCCGTTTGCTTCAGGTTTTTGCTCCAAGCTTTTACTGTACAAACTTTTGCTCTAGGCTTTTACTGTACGAGCTTTTCCACCTGGGCGCGAACGTCCTTCAAATCTTCCTCAGACGGCAGCCAGCCAATGGTATAGGCCTTGCCGTACGGAAGGGTAAACTCGGCCTTTTCAAGCTCTTCTTCAACCATCTTGGGGCCAAGCGGTGCCCAGCCGTATGAGCCGAACGCAAAGCCAATACGATGGTCATTCTTAGGAGAAAGGCCTGTCATATATGTCAAAAATGCACTCACCGTGGGCAGGAATTTAGAGTTGAGCGTAGGGGATCCAACGCAAACATACTTGGAATCAAGGAAGTGGTACATCACATTGGAGACGTGCGTCTCTTTAAGGTCGCAAAGCTGTACGGGAATGCCCTGTGCCAAAAAGCCATCAACCAGCGCATGGGCCATCTTGTCGGTTGAGCCCCACATGGAATCATAGACAACCAGCGCCTTTTCCTTCAGCGTACCGGATGTCCACCCCTCATACGCGTCGATAATGTCTTTCACGTGTGAGCGCCACGCAACGCCGTGAGCGGGGGCGATAATATCTATGTTCTCCAAACCAAGCTTTTTGACCGCCGTTACCGCCGAGTCTGCCTGACGGCTGTACGGCAACACAATGTTGGCGTAGTACTTGCGCGCCTGTTTCATAACCTCGCAGTAATCACTTTCATCGTCGAAGCGTGTGGAAGAAGCGTAGTGCTGTCCAAACGCATCGTTGGAGAAGAGAATCTTATCGACGTCGGAGTAGGTAACCATATTGTCGGGCCAGTGCACCATCGGTGTTTGCACAAAGTGAAGGGTACGCTTGCCAATGCTCAAGGTGTCTCCCGTTTTTACGCCGTTTACCTCAAGGTCTTCTCCATAGAAGGCTTTAAGTTCTTTAACGCCCTGCGGAGCCGAGGCATACACGGCGGCATTTGGTGCCACTTCAAGAATGGCCGGCAGCGAACTGGAGTGATCCATCTCAATATGGTTGCATACCACAACGTCAATCTTCGCCGGGTCAACAATGCTTTGGATGCGCTCGATAAGCTCATCTGTCATGGTGTACTTAACCGTATCGATAAGCGTGATCTTCTCGTCCAAAATAAGATACGCATTATAGGTAATGCCCTGCTCAGTGGTATACCCATGGAACTCTCGGGCGTTCCAATCAATGGCACCAACGGCATACACATCAGGCTTAATTTGCACTGCACTCAACATATAGTCTCCTCCGTAGGATTTGGGTGGCTGTTGCTATTGTAGCGGATAGCCTTATGCTACGTATTTCTGTTATTTTGAGCATAGCATTTGAGAAGCGGTCATATGTTTTGACTTTTATACAAATTCAGTCTAACCTGTGCAAACCTAGTAATTTTATAGGAGTTGCTTCTGATGTCTACCAAATCTACTCATTTCAACACTACCGCAAAGACGAGTGCTGTCACCGGAACATCTCCTTGGAAACTTCTTGGCACCCTGATTGCTCCATATAAGGGTTTGGCCGTCCTTACCCTGCTTACCCTTCTCTGCGATATCGTGGGAATGCTCTATATCCCTACTGAGTTGTCGGCACTCATAAACGCAGCGGTCACCAATCACGATATGGCAGCGCTGACCTCTCACGGTATCCGTATGTTTATGGCGGCGCTTTTGGGATCCGGCGGTTGTATCGTCTCTTACTGGCTTGCATCACGGCTTGCTGCACGCATTGGTCGCGATCTGCGCATGGCCGTATACAAGCACTCACTTGAGTTTTCAGGCTCAGATTTCAACCGCTTTGGCACAGGTTCAATGATTACTCGAACCCTCTCCGATGCCAACGTGGTTCAGCAAACCTTTCTTATGTGTTTTACCATGATGTTCCCGGTACCGGTTACCTGCGTCGTATCTGTCGTTCTTGCCTTCTCAACCGATGCCGCAATGGGATGGATTCTTCTCGCCGTTATCGCGGTGTCCTTAATCGTAAGCGCCATTGCGGTAAAGATATCGGCACCCATCTTTGTTGTAATGCAGAACTTTATCGACGGGATAAACGCTCGTCTGAGAGAATCAATTACCGGCGTGCGCGTAATCCGTGCTTTCGGTAAAGAAACATACGAGCGAGCCCGTATGGCAAAGGCGTTTGAGGACTACGCAAGCCGTGCCATCCGCGTAAATTTGATTTTTGCCGTAACGGATTGCACGACGTTCTTCTTGATGAACGCCGTTGAATCCCTTGTTATGTGGGCCGGCGCAAATCGCGTGGGTATTCACGCCATGCAGATTGGTTCTATCTCGGCTCTCATTGAATACGCCATGTTGATTATGTTCTTTATGATGATGGCTCAGTTTGCCATGCTTGAGATTCCACGCGCCCTCGCCTGCCTTGAGCGCTCGGCCGCGGTGCTGGATCAAAAGCCTACCATTGCGGACGGATCGTCTAAAACGGTATCTTTTGGCCAGTCAGACGAGGTTGCTCGCTTTGATCACGCAAGCCTCCGCTTCGATGATGCCGATGAAGATACCCTGCAAGACCTGTGCTTTTCGCTGAGGCGCGGTCAAACTACCGCAATCATTGGCAACACCGGCTCCGGCAAATCCACCATCGCAAAGATGCTGCTTCGCTTTAGCGACGTAACGGGAGGATGCCTTACCTTTGGAGATGCCGACATACGCGATCTTCCGCAGGCGGAACTCCGTTCTCACATTGCATACGTGCCGCAAAAAGCGTGGCTCTTCTCGGGAACCATTGCCGAAAATCTGCGCTTTGGTGATGAGCATGCAGACGATGCCTGCTTGTGGCATGCCATTGACGTGGCACAGGGAGCCTTTGTCCGTGAGCTTAAAGACGGCCTTGACACACCGGTTGCACAAGGCGGCACAAACTTCTCCGGCGGTCAGCGCCAGCGCTTGGCTATTGCCCGAGCCTTGACGCGCCATACCGACCTCTATATATTTGATGACTCATTTTCCGCACTGGACTATAAAACCGACGCCGCTCTGCGACATGCGCTCAAAGATGAGCTTGCTCATGCGGCAGTGCTTATCGTTGCACAACGAGTGAGCACCATCCGCAATGCCAACCAGATCATCGTTCTTTCTGACGGTTGCATCGTCGGCTTGGGAACCCATGATGAGCTTATGCGGACGTGCCAAACCTACAAAGACATATCCGATTCTCAAACCAGAGGTGGTGAACAGAATGTCTGACGAGAAGCACAATAAGACCGAGGCTACCTATACATCTGCGGATACGTTAGATGCAGCCACCGGCACGCCTGACGAAGAACTTGAAATCCCCGCCGACGCCGCAAAAACAGCTCGTCGCCTCTGGAAGGCTGCCGCCGGAAATCGCTGGCGCCTCATAACCGCCGCCGTCTCCGCGTTGGCGTACGTCTTCTTTACGTTGGCAGCCCCCGCTTACTCCGCAAAACTCGTGGATATCCTCTGGAAGAATATCCAGGCTGCATGGGATTTAGGCACAATGTACCAGGTTACCTTTGAAACCGGTGGTCGGGAGATCCTCATATTCTTAAGCATCTGGACTCTGGCCTGGGCATTTTATACGGCGCAGTCCCTTGTCATGGCAAGCTTTGCCGAACGACTCAATCTTGTGCTTCGTAAGCAAATTGCCGAGAAGATCGGGCGTTTGCCACTCTCATACTTTGATGCACACCGCCCCGGCGACACCATCTCGCGTGCCACAAATGATCTGGATAAAGTCTCCGAAGTGCTCCAACGCGGTCTTCTCCAGATTATTATTTCCACGACCACCCTCATTGGCGCAACCATCATGCTTGCCCTCTACAGCCCCTTTGTGGCCGGTATTTTCTGTATTTTTGCCGCAATGAGCTTTCTTCTCACCAAGATTGTCAGCAACCAGACGCTTCACGCAGCCGCCAAACGGCAAGCGGCCACCGGCGAGCTTACCGGTCGTGTTGAGGAAGCTTATTCGGGACGATTTGTTATCAAAGCGTTTGGACATGAGAGGTCAAGTTACGAAGATATCGCATTGGCTGCGAAGGAGCTTGCTCGCACCAGCGAACGTGCGGACTTCATTACCAACGCAATCAGTCCGGCCATTCGCTTCCTAACCCGCCTTGCGCAGGTTGTCATCGGACTCTTTGCCGGCGGCATGCTCATCTCAGGCCAGTTGAGCGTAGGTGTGTTCCAAGCCATCTTCCAATACCTCACCCAAGCAACCGAGCCTCTTACGCAGCTTTCTTTCACGGTCAATATGCTGCAGGGCGCTCTTGCCGCGGCCGAACGTGTCTTTAACCTTCTTGATACTTCTGAAATTGTAGCTGATCCACCGATTCCTGCCGCCTTGCCCGATCCCGTACGCGGGCGCATTACCTTTGAGCACGTCCGTTTTGGGTACGACAAGAACAATCCCCTGATGCACGATGTTAACCTCGTAGCTCATCCGGGACAGAAGATAGCCATCGTTGGCGCAACGGGTGCCGGCAAGACCACCCTCATCAATTTACTGATGCGCTTCTACGAGATCAACGATGGACGCATCACACTTGACGGGATAGACACGCGCAATCTGGCTCGCGCCGATCTTCGACGCCAGTTTGGCATGGTCTTGCAAGATACGTGGCTCTTTGACGGCACCATCGCCGAGAACATCGCGTACGGAAAACCCGATGCAACTCGAGAGGAAATAGAGGCAGCAGCCCGTGCCGCCCACGTAGATTTCTTTGTACGCACTCTTCCTCATGGCTACGATACGCAGCTCTCCAATGATGCGGAGGCCATAAGCCAAGGTCAAAGGCAGCTTCTTACTATTGCACGCGCCATGCTCACCGATCCGGCAATCCTCATTCTTGATGAGGCAACTTCATCGGTCGATACCCGCACCGAACAGGCGATTGTTCGAGCGATGGAAGCCATCATGGAGAACCGAACGAGCTTTGTTATTGCTCATCGCCTCTCCACGATTGTAGATGCCGACCTCATCCTTGTAATGGATCACGGAGACATTATCGAGCAGGGCACGCACAGCGAGCTTCTTGATGCCGACGGTACATACGCTGAGCTGTATCGCAGCCAGTTTGCTTGAGTTAGCGCTGATATACTCGCTTATAGCGCTGCAGCAATAGCACGGCGGATAAAATCTGAGCGGTTGACTCCTTTTGCCGCAATCGCCTGAAGCATAGCCACAGGGAGTTTAACCGTCACCGGCTTTAATTCCTGATTTGGATGAGGAGGACGGCCAGGAGAAATGTTGATGAGCTGACCCTCCCACGTGTCGTTTTCCCACTCATCGGCAAGTCGTTCAAGTTCCTCGTCTGTAATTTCACTGCCATCATATAACGTGTGTTTCATGAAAATCTCCTATCTCTTCCCTTGGATTTCGGTTAAAAACTTTCTAGAAGGGGGCGTCATAGCATGGTAAATCATCCAACAGGCGTTTTTAGGAAGAGCAATCATCTCTATCAATCGTGATTTACCGTCATACCCCAACGCCATCGTTTCAAAAGGATGTGCGCAATGTGTCCTTGATGCATACGTAAAAGCATTCTCTCATGCGTCCCATACATCCTGTTCCGTGAGCTCTGGATGACGCTCCATGATCCTTTTGTGAACAATTACATCCATAACACCCGCCTTCTCAGCTTTAAATGTAATACCAATATTGTATTACATTTCTAGATAAATAGATATAGGAAAATGCGTTAAAAAAATCACGCCTTCCCACTAGTACTCCGAGTGTACGTATTACTTTACTGTGCATATCACTAAAATGTCGTGGATTGAATACGGTTTCTATGCTTTTGGAATTCATAGTGTTTCATCAGAAAAAACGCCTGACTACACACATGCAGCCAGGCGTATATAAAGCAAAGTCTTAAGCGCGCTCGGAAAGCAACACCAGCGACGCGCTAGTTGGCGCAACGCCGGAGTGCCGCTCGGATATCAGCCACAATAAGTCCCGGCTCAAGGCGATTTTCATGCAGAAGCTTATCTGCCTCAAAGCGGTCATAGAAGTCCTTCTTGATACCGTAATTGAGCACGTGTTTATCAGAATTGCCAAAGTAGGAGGCAAGAGTTTGTCCCCAGCCACCTTCAAGCTGTCCGTCTTCAAGCGTCACAAAGATGTCATGGTTTACCGCCAGATTATCAAGCAGCTCGCTGTCAAGGCCGGAGGCAAAAAGTGGGTTCACGAGAGTTACCTCAAAGCCGAGGGATTCACGAAGGATATCAGCGGTCTTCTCGCCCATATTAAAGAGGCTGCCTAAACCAAAGATTGCTATCTTAGAGCCACGACGCACTACCTCAGAGCGCAGATCATCATAGGACTTGCGCACGGGACCTTTGGCGTGGCGGACGGGGCCACCGGGAACCTGAATAAAGACCGGGTGCTTCTCTTGGTCAAGACCCCAATGAAGCATCGCAAGATACTCTTCGGCATTCGTTGGCGCAAGGTAGGTGATGTTGGGAATGTTGGCAATCATCGGAATCGTCCAGAGTGACGCATGCGTCACATCACTCATGCCCCACACCGAACCGGAATTGCCTACGATTACCGCAGGGTTGCCGTTAAGCGCAAGATCTTGGCTCAGTTGATCGTATACGCGCTGTTGAAAGGTGGTTGAGGAACCCCATACCACGTGCGCGCCCGTATGGGCTGCACCGGAAGCAATCGCTACGGCTGTCTCTTCCGCAATACCCACATCAAGATAATGCTTGCCCATACGCTCCCTGCGCTCAGGCGACATGCCCAACGCAAACGGAACGGCAGATGCAACAACCAGGAGATTCTCGTCCGTCTCAGCACGTTTGAGCAGATACTCGCCGGCAAGATTGGCATACGACTCAGGGGCGGAGCCGTCGCTTAGACTCTGACCGGTAGTAATGTCAAAAGGACCGTGCCAATGCCACGCCTCCTCGTCTTTAAGTGCAGGCTCGTATCCCTTGCCTTTGAGCGTATTGATGTGCACCACCACAGGATGATCGATGTCTTTTACCTGTTTAAACGCGGCGATAAGAGCCTCGGTATCGTTTCCGTCATTGACATATACATAATCGAGACCCATGGCTTTGAAAAGGTTATTAGGGGCAGTGCCATTGGACTCACGAAGCTCTCTAAACCGGTCATACATACCGCCGTGGTTCTCAGCAATGGAGCGCTGGTTATCGTTGAAGACGACGATAAAATTTGAATCAAGCTCGCCGGCCACGTTCAAGCCTTCAAGCGCTTCTCCGCCAGACATTGAGCCATCGCCAATTACGGCAATGATATTCTCGTGCCCTCCGCGTAAATCACGGGCTTTTGCAAGTCCAAGCGCAAGGCTGATGGAGGTAGACGTGTGTCCTATCTTAAAGAGATCGTGCGGAGTCTCATCAGGGTCCGTATAAGGCGAGATATCGTCGTAGTGCTCGGGATCCGTAAACGCTTCTTTTCGACCGGTCAGCATCTTATGCGGATACGTTTGGTGGGATACATCGTAGACAATGTGATCGTGCGGGGAATCAAATACCGTATGCAGCGCAACGGTAGCCTCTACCATGCCAAAGTTAGGACCAAAGTGACCACCATGCTTGGACGCACGGCTCAAAAGCGCTGCGCGAATTTCATCAACAAGACCTTGGCGGCCTGTTGCATCAAGTTTTTTAACATCTTCAGGATTATTGATCTTCTCGAGATACATGCGAGACCTTTCTGTATGCTGGGATGCTAAAGGTTAGTACCCCACACACGGCCACATTATACGAAAGACCCTCGAGCTCAATCAAAATCGAACTTCAAAGCGGCGCTCATCAGCTATGGGAGCAAGCTCGCGTTTCTCGTCAATATGATACCTAAGCGGTCGATGCGCATAAGACTTTGCAAACCCCGTAAACCAGAGGCCTATTTGCTCGTCCGTTCCCTGCAGCTCCATGGAGACGCTGCCGTCGAACTCATTTTTTACCCAACCGGTACAACCCACACGGTTTGCCACTATCTGCGATGTCCAACGAAAACCGACACCTTGGACTTCTCCACAAAAGCGTAGAGCCAACCTGCGTGTTCCCGGTACGAGCTTCTGGCCGTCGGGTCGCTTGTCATTGTTGCCCCGAGAGCTCATATCCCCGTCTTTGTTTTGACCAAAGTTGAATATGCCCGGCATACGCATGTCCGTTCTTCGCGGTTTGTTTGGTTTCATTACCTCATACACATACCATATCACCGATTTCGTACGTACGCTCTTGCACCAAACTACCGTCTTGCATTTTATGCGCGTCTTTATGCCAGTGCGTTTCTTTTGGCTCCTGCGTATGTGATAAGGAAATAAACGACAAAACCCGCAAGCGTCAGTGCTGCAACAGGCCAGATAGCAGGCTCTATATCAGCTTGAAACATCTCATACCCCATAAAGCGGATAACGTTCAGTCCAAAGATGGCGTGAATAACCGTAAAGATTCCCGGCAAGATAAAGTTGAACAGCACGCCCATAAGCAGGCTCTTCGAAAGCATTTGCGGTGAGGCGCCTAACTCAACAAGCTTGTGGTACCTCTCGCGGTTATCGGCAGCCAGCGACAGCTGTTGTATTGCCAAAATGACCGAAGCAAAGACCAAAAGCACGACCGCATAAAACGCGCACGTGAAAATAAGCGCGCCAAAAATACCAGGAATATCATCCGTTTGCACACCGCCTTCAAATGCCATAGCTCCAATCTGATCGTGCAGAACCACTGCAAACACAAACATGCACATACCAACCGAAGAAAGAGCTGCCGAGCAGGTCATCGCCTTTGAAGCATTACGTGCCACGCCTTCGGTCTGCCGCACCGTAAACGCCGTCAGGCCTCGATACCACACGACGGGAACATGCTTAATAAGACGCGGTAACAACACCAGTGTTGCTCGAAATATAAAAAACGACCCAAAAATGGCGCACGCACCCAGCGGAATCATGAGTCCCAAAAAGGCCACGGGAACGTTTGCGCAAACCACATACACAACGCTTACCAAAACCACGCCAAAAATCAGATCCGCAATCGCCCGACCAACCGAAATGGGTTTGGAGGAATCACTCTCCTTTTTTGCGCTCATCATCCGGAGAAGCGTTGACTTGCGTAGTACACGCCGACTTCCCCGGGACAGTACCAGAATCGTCAACACAAATACGACGATAGTCACTGCCGTGCCAAGCGGCGAGAAGACCATAACAAAACGCACCGGCAACCGATATGCCCATGCAACAATCATCTCAACGAAAGGTGAAATGAGAACGCCCAATATAAGTCCGGCCGCGAGTGCGCTTCCCGCAACAATGGCGGTCTCAAGCCGCAGCACGCTTGTAACGTTGCGCTTCTCAAGGCCGGCCAGCTCATAAAGGGCAAACTCCGGCAGCCGGCGGCGAATGAGGAACTTATTGGCATACGAAGCGACATTCAAAAACACCAAAAGCGGCAATATGCCAAAGGCCAAGCTGTAATTCGCTTCTGCCACGAAAAGTCCCCGAACCGACTCATCCGTAACCAGTTTGAAGAGGTAGTCTCCGGATGCGGCATAGGAGTACATGAGGCAAGCGCCCGCTGCAAGGGCGGCAAAGTACACACCAAAGTCGTTTAAATTACGCCTCACGTTACCGATTGCTATTTTTGAAAGCAGACTCATACCACCACGCTCTTTTCCAGACCTTTGGCTCTTCTCGCCATCTGAGAGTATCAAGTGTTTTTATCATGTGCCACAAAGAGCGGACGTGCCATAGAACTAACTTACAAAAAGGTGACGTTTTCGTAAGAATGGAGCACCCGTTTTCCGGATGCTCCATCGAGTCGTTTATGTATTGATGTAGACTCAGCACAGATACCAGCCGTTTTACTTCACTGCGGGCTTAGCGTAGGTGCTGGACGTCGGTGCGAGTGTTGGACGCTGGCGCAAGCAATTGGCTCTTAGCCCGTGGCCCGCTCTTATCGCTCTCCCGCCGCGCGGCGCTCTGCATACTCGGCGGCCAACTTGGCTTGGATGTCGTGAGGAACCTGCTCATACCCCGAGAGTTCCACCTCGTACTCACCGGTACCACGCGAAAGAGAGCGCAGGCGCGTGGCGTAATCGGTTACCTCGGCATACGGGACGGTTGCCTCAATGGTAGTTTGCCCAAGTGCCGTGCCCGTACCGGCATTCATGCCTTCCACGCGGCCTCGAGACGCAGAAACGTCACCCATCACAGATCCGGCATAGCTGTCGGGAACGGTAATCTTAAGATGTGCCATCGGCTCGAGAAGTACGGGCTCTGCCTGATCGATAGCCTTTTGGAAACCAATGCGGGCGGCCGTCTTAAATGCCATCTCGTTGGAGTCGACGGGGTGATAGCTGCCTTCGTATACCGCAACTTTGATGTCGATCATGGGATACCCCGCCAGCACGCCCTCACGCATGGTTTCCTGCACGCCCTTATCGATGGCAGGAATGAAGCCGCGTGGAATATGGCCTCCCACCACTTCATCCACAAACTCGTATCCTGCATCGGGATTAGGCTCAACGCGAAGCCAGCAGTCGCCATACTGTCCGGCACCACCGGTTTGCTTCTTATGGCGGCCTTGCGCGCTTGCCACACGACGGATGGTCTCACGATAGGGGATGCGGAGCGCCACCTTATGGGCGCCTACCCCGGCGCGGGATTCCAGGCGATCAAGCAACACGGCTACCTGCGCTTCACCAATGGCAGAGACGACCGTCTGACCGGTATCCTCATCACGTTCAATGCGAAGCGTGGGATCTGCGGCAGCAGCCTTCTCCAAAAACGCGAAGAGTTTGCCTTCCGCACCACGCTCATCAGGCTCAATGGCAATGCGATAGAGCGAGTTGGGGAAGCGGAACGCCGCAGCTTCAACCTTACCCGTCGCAGAAAGCGTATCTCCCGTCAGCGCCTCAAGCTTGGGAACCACCACGATGTCTCCCGCAGCGACACGAGCCACATCGGTGGTCTCACGGCCGCACATACGGTACAGATGCGAAAGACGCTCGGCCTTACGTGTACGTGCATTGATGAGTTCAATACCCGGCTCAAGCGTTCCTGCCAATACTTTCAAAAACGTCAAACGACCGTTCTGAGGATCCTGCAGTGACTTGAAGGCAAACGCAACGGGACGCTCGTCATCCGGAGAAATATCGAGTTGCTCGCCATTCACCAACGGAATACGGCCAAAATCGGCCATCTGCGGGAACCAGCCTTCAACGGCGTCCATAAAGGCGATAACGCCTTCCTCGCGTACACACGAGCCGGCAAATACCGGCACAAACACACGATCAACCAGCGCTTTATTGAGCAAACCTTCAAGCTCTTCCTGAGTGATTTCGCCGCCGTCAAGATAGCGCATCATGAGCTCATCGTCGGCTTCAACCACCAGCTCGGTCAGAGCGGCGCGCGCATCGGCTGCAGCGGCAGCGTATTCCTCTGGTATATCTTCTACCACCGGTTTCCCGTCCACAAGATGGCGAGCTTTCTGGTGTACGACGTCAATTACGCCACTAAACGCCTCGCCGGAGCCCATGGGGATTGTTACGGAGCCCAACTTGTTGCCAAAGCGCTCACGCAAGAGCTCCATGGCCGTATTGTGATCCGCATCCGGACGATCAAGACGGTTGATAAAAATGGCGCGCGCAAGGGAAAGATTCTCGGCGGCATACCAGAGCCGCGTAGTGATGGTACCGGGACCACTTGCCGCATCAACAACAAAGACGGCAGTCTCACCGGCACTCATCGCAGCATATGCGTCACCGACAAAATCCGGATAGCACGGTGCGTCCAACACGTTGATGCGCGTATTTTTCCAGGCCACGGGCGCAATGGTAGTGGAAATGGAAAATCCTCGTTCGGATTCCTCGGTATCGTAATCAAGCGTGGGCTTGGTACCTGCGTGGCCGCCCAAACGGGTCGTAGTACCCGTCAGGTGCAACATTGCCTCCGCAAGCATGGTCTTGCCCACGCCGCCTTGGCCCACCAAAACCACATTCTTAACGCGCTCAACACCTTTTTCGGCCATGATGCCTCCTCTAACTGCGGTAGCAGCCGAGAAGGGCGCGTACTATATCAACGCGCAAACCTGCCGGCACACCACCGAACAAGAAAACCTCTAGCTTTTCTACCGTAAAGCATTGCCGCGCCGGAAGCACCCACATATCGACGAGTGACAATCACCTCGTCAAAATGTTTTGCCAAAATTTACTCTTCTCGCTGTGTCTTAGCTGGTAGAAGATAGTATTTGAAAGAGCGACAAGAACCTCTTGCTGCAAGCCGCCACATAACTCCTCGGCGAACGGTATGTGCGATAAAAATACGGCGCGGGGTACGCGCCGTATCAAAAGCGTCCTGTTGCGGATTCTTACCTCAGAGTAACCTCGGGATTGTCTTTGGTAACGATTGCGGAGGCTACAATTTCCGCATGCAAGTATGTTGTCAGAAGTTTTGCAAGATCGTCCAGGGCCTTCTGAAGATCTTCTCTGCGCCCCTCCTCTACGCATTCCATGGCGATAAATGCATTTGGCGTGTTGTCTTGCATCTGTGTTCGCTGACCATCGCGCCAGTTCCAACACCTGCACACTACGCCTTCGCCGTCATAATATGCAAGCTCTCCCGGAAGCGGAGGTTCGTCACAATCAGATCCAATGGGGCGGAAAGGTTCATCGCCCTTCATAATACCCACGTGTAGATCTCCCACGAATGCGTCGATATTCTCGACACCTATGGGAAACGCATACCTGAGCGAGATTGCATTTGTAATGTCTACCGACGGAACGATAGACCCCACCGGTGTATCATGCAACACACGCTTTAACAGCGCCTCTATGGCACAGCGAGCACCTTTTTTGGTGGGAAACTTCTGATATGCCTGACGCCACACTTTTACCACGTCATTTGCGGAGATGGGCTCATTGGGAACATACTTTGTAGCCTGCTTATTTGCCTCGGCAAGTATGTCTTTAATTTCGTTTTTCTGAATCTCCGTCAGATTGTCCTCTTTCAGGCCGCGCACAGAAAGAACCGCAATCGCCGCTTCCGGAAACAAATCCCAAAAATCTTTGTCCGTTATAAACTTCTGCATCTTGTTTCCTTTACTCGTATGCCGCAGGTTTGCCCATTGTACCACCGGCACACCACCTCGGTAGAGCTTCTTGCCTCAAACAGAGTGCACGTACGCTGCGCACACAAAATACGGCCGGCCGAGAAACCCGACCGACCGTATGAACGGCGTTTTATATAAACGCAGCTTTTATTAGCTCAGTACCAACATGAAGACCGTCAGTACGACAGCGACAAAGACTCCGATGATAACCAGAAGTTTTGCTGCCCACTTGAGCCATGTCTCGTATGGAATGCGAGCAAGTGCAAGGCCGCCCATAATGAAGCCGCAGGTTGGTGTAAACAGGTTTACAAGACCATTGGCTGCAACGTTGCACATAATGGAGGTCTCCACCGACCAGTTGAGGCCGGAAACGATTGGTGAAACAATCGGTGCGGAAAGCGCAGCCAGACCGGAAGAAGACGGCACCAGGAAGCTGAGGCCAATATGAAGGATGTAATCCAAGAACCCAAAGAGTGCCGCAGGCATACCGGACTGTGTCAGAGCAGTAACCGAAGCCTGAACCATCCAGCTGCCGAGTCCTGTCTGTGACATCAGTACCGCCGTTGCACGGGCAAGTGCGATAACAACGTTAACGGAGACCATGTCGCCAATGCCGGAGATGATGGTTGTTGCCATCTTTGAGCGATCGGTCATACCGACTATACCAATGATGATGCCCATGAGCATAAACCATGTTGCCGCATCATCAAACCACCAAGAACCAAGCGCATTGCCGGTAAGGATAGACGTCCACGCAAGTCCGTCTGCGATGGACTCGTTGAGGTCGCCCCAAGGGATAAAGCCAAGGATCATGACGACAAAGGTAAGCGCAAAAATAATCATGCAGACTTTCTGCCTGCCGGTAAGCTTCTCTTCATCGCTAATTTCCATATTGCCGTACGCTTTCTGGCATTCGGAAAGCTGATCGGCCGTCAGGATTGAACCCTTTGTTTCAATAACATGCCTTGCATATTTTGTAACACCAACTACGGAAATCAGATAGGTGCCAAGCCATAAAATGACGCCCTCAAGATAGAGGATACCCATGTTAACCTCAACGCCCGCTGAACGTGCTGCGTCAACGGCAGCACCGGTAGCAAAGGGGTTGATAGTTGAGCCAAGAACGCCTGAACCGGCGCCGAGCAATACGGTAGCTGCACCAACCACGGGATCCATTCCGGCGGCCGTCATCGTAGCCGCAAGCAGAATGTAGAAACCAACGGTTTCCTCACCCATGCCGTAGGTTGTTCCGCCTACCGAGAACAAGAACATCAGAACCCACACAAGGACGAGCTCCTTGCCCTTGAGCTTCTTAACAAGAACATGGATTCCTGTTTCCAGAGCGCCGGTTGCATTAACCAAGGCCAAGAAGGCACCCAAGCAGAATACGAAGCCAATGACTTCGCCTGCATTATGGAAGCCAGCAATCGGAGCCATAAGAATTTGCTGGAAAGTGGCTCCCGCAACTGCAGCCTGCTCGCCCTCATCCGTTATATACGGCTGACCGTTGGTAAGCCACGTGCAGATTGCAACAAAGAGCAGTACAAGAAGAAGTATGCCGTATGTGCCAAGGCGCTTCTTCGTTTTTTGTTGTACAGACATATGAATCACATATCTCCCTCGAGTCGTTGCTTGGGAGACTTACAAAAGCAATTCTCCCAAGCACGACCACAGTAGTTCTGTTGTTACTTCAAGGTTGCGTACATCACAGCCTTGATGGTGTGCATACGATTTTCAGCCTCTTCAAACTCACGAGCCTGGTGACCCAAGAACACGTCGTCAGTAACTTCCATAGCCTCAAGACCATACTTCTGATAGATGTTCTCGCCAATGGTTGTGTGACGATCGTGGAAGCTTGGCAGGCAGTGGAGGAAGATGGCCGTTGGCTTAGCAGCTGCCATAACCTCCTTGTTGACCTGATACGGACGAAGCAGCTCAATGCGCTGAGCCCAAAGCTCTTCAGGCTCACCCATAGACAGCCAGATGTCGGTGTACAAAACATCCGCATCCTTGGCGCCAACTTTAACGTCATCAGTAAACTCAAGGACGGCATGCGTCTCTTTGGCGATTGCCTCGCACTTATCGATAAGCTCCTGCTTAGGCATAAGCTCTTTTGGACCACAAGCGCAGAAATGCATACCCAGCTTGGCGCAGACAACCATCAGTGAGTTGGCTACGTTATTGCGAGCGTCACCGAAGAACGTCAGCTTACGTCCGCGGACATCGCCGAACTCTTCCTGAACCGTCATGATATCTGCGAGCATCTGTGTGGGATGGAAATCGTCGGTGAGGCCATTCCAGACGGGAACGCCGGAATACTTTGCCAGATCCTTAACAACTTCCTGGTCAAAACCACGATACTCAATACCGTCAAACATACGGCCCAATACCTTTGCGGTATCTTCCAAAGACTCCTTCTTGCCCATCTGAGAAGAGCCGGAGTCAAGGAAGGTGACTCCCATGCCCAAATCCCTTGCGCCCACTTCAAAAGCGCAGCGTGTACGAGTTGAAGTCTTTTCGAACAGAAGGACAACCTGGCGACCTTTAAGCCAGCTGTGATCTACGCCGTTGCGCTTCATGTTCTTAAACTCAACCGATAAGTCCAAGAGATAACGAATCTCGTCGGGCGTATAGTCAAGTAGTGTCAGAAAACTCCTGCCACGAACATTAACTCCCATAACATTCTCCCTTTTAATGAATATACGTGCAGTTTACTCGGCGCGAACCAGTGGCATTGACATGCAGCGGGGGCCACCACGACCACGGGACAGCTCGGCGCTTGGAATGCTCAAAACGTGAACGTCATGCTCCTGGAGGATACGGTTCGTCACGTCATTGCGCTCGTATACAACTACGGTACCAGGCGCAATAGCCAAAGTATTGGAACCGTCGTTCCACTGCTCACGCTGAGCTGCGATCATATCGTCGCCGCCGCAGGTAATGAGATCCACGTCATCCACTTCAGTGTATTTGCAGAGAACATCATGCAGCGTAGCGTCGACCTCACGGACGTTCAGACGGTGACCATTGGTGCCCGGAGTAATCTCGAAGACCTGAAGCGGTCCCACGATCTCTGGGTGAACGGTGTACTTGTTGTAGTCAATTGCCGTGAAGACGGTATCCAAGTGCATGAATGCCCTGGAAGAAGGAATAGCAAATGCAAGAACTGTGCGAATCGTACAATCCGGATCCGCAAAAAGATTAATCGAAAGAGCTTCAAGAGCCTCGGGGCTTGTGCGCTGTGAAACGCCAACGGCCAAGACCTTGTCATTGAGGTTAAGGATATCGCCGCCCTCAATGTTAAAGAACGCAGTACGCTTTGTGTAAAGCGGAGTGCCTGTGTAATCAGGGTGATACTTGAAGATGTAATCCGCATAAATCGTCTCGCGGTTACGGGTTGGGAAGCGCATCTTATTCAGCGAGATGCCCGATCCAATGGAACCAAATGGATCGCGAGTAAAGTACAGGTTGGGCATCGGATCGACAATCAGCTTCTGCTCAAAGGACGCCATGTCAACCAGTGAGTGATTGCGCTCAACGTCGTAGCACTCCTTAAGGTTGATTCCTTCCATCGTCTTAAGGATGAGTTCTTTGCCTTCAAAATTCTCAGTCAAATACGAGAGTAGCTTCTGCTGCCACTTTTCTGTGTGAATGCCGCCCTCTTCGAGCCACTGCATCAGGAACTGCTCTTTAAGCTCAGGATGAAGCCTGAGGACATCCGTCATGAGGTCTTCAAGATACACAACTTCGACACCATTGTCGCGAAGAAGCTGAGCAAACGCGTCATGCTCTTCCTGTGCAACTTTTAGGAATGGAATATCATCAAAGAGCAGTCTTTCCATTGACGCCGGGGTGAGGTTGAGAAGTTCCCTACCAGGGCGGTGAAGCAACACCTTTTTAAGCGGTGCGACTTCACTCCGCACACTAATTCCTTTCATGGTTTTCCTCCATTTATTGCAGATTTATACGTAACTCTACGTGCATGGTGCGCATAACGTCCGCGCGTATATCACCTCTACTCCATAGACCTCCTCTTCTCATGGCAGACTAAAAGGTGTCTCCACAAAACGTGCCCTAGCTGCCGGACAAAAAACCTTTCGCACCCCTACCCTAATGCATTGCCATAAAAGAAACACCTGCGTATCGCCGAACGCGATGTGCAGGTGTTCTTATAATTTTGGACCAAGGGGCCTTATCGCCATATAACTGCTGGTAGAAAGTCCGCTCTAAAAAATCAGAAGGATTTTGGAATAAAAAGTTAAATTACGACTCCTCGGCGAACGGTATCTGAAAAGAGAATGGCACCTATGCCGGCAAAGATGAGCGATGTGCATATCATGCCCACATTAAGAGGTGTTTCACTCATCAAAGGACCACCGTTCATCATGCTGGCAAACGACGGAAGCGCAAAGAGCACAAAATTTACTCCCAAAACGATCATGGAGCCAAAAACGCTCACAAGCGAGGACACCATGACCGACATACCACGCTTTGTTACCTCGGTAACACTTGCCCAGTCAAAATTGGGACGGCGCACATCAATGGCCATACCCAGATTTGCCGAGAAGAAGCAGAAGCAGAGCGGCACAATAAAATTCCTCACCGCCGTACCAAAAGCAATATTGCCGGAAATGAGCAAAATACCATTTGAAAGCAGGAGTCCTACCACAATATAGAGCATATTGGCCGCAATTTTTGAGCCAAAGACCTGTCGCGCCGTTACCGGCATGGTTGCCATAAGCCAGTTGGAATGACCTTCCATGGAATAGGATACTGCCGATGCCGTAGAACTTGCTGCCGTGAACAGGCATATAAAATACGTAGACATAAATCCAAAGATTATGCGTACAATCGGTGCAACTAACCGGGCAACATCCACATCATCTTCAACGATTGATGTGACAAATCCATCGACCCCAAAAAATGCCACCACAAGAGCAAGAATCACACAGATAACCATGCCAAAACTCGTATTGAAAAAGTATGCGGGATATCCAAAAAGCGTGCGAAACTCTTTGATTACCATCGCTCGGAACGCTCCGCTTTCTTTTGTTGAAATCTGAGTGGAGGTAAACTTCTTATTGGCAGCCTGAGTTACTACCAACGCATTGACGCGGTCGTTGAATTTGGCGAGAAGCGCGATAACAAGTGCCGGAGAACCCACCGAAAACACGATAAAGATAAGCAGACTCAACACGTTTCCGGTAGCGAAGACATTGGATACCAGAAGCGAAGGTACATAAATGGCACCAACGGTATTTGCTGCATTAAATATGACTTCTCTATAGTTAACGATGGCGTATGAAACGCCACCATCTCGACCCATCATACCGGAGAACGATGTCACTCCCACGATATAGAGAACGGCAATTACCATGCCAAAAATACCACCGATGATGGTATTGAAGTTTTTAAGGTGCAACTTTGCGCCAAGAGCCGTCAGAGCCCATGAGAGCAAAATGGCTACGGAGGTTGCCAAGTTGGGAGCGAGCAAAACGGACAGAAGCGCCGCCAATACACGCAGCGGTGTTATGGTCATCACCGAGAAGTAACCTGCATACAAAGGTACCATGGTGATAAGCGCCCAAAACATCTCCACCGAATACATGGCGCCGACGCGCGAGGCAATGATAACCGTTTTCTTAACCGGCAGCGACATAATGAAGTCGTAATCTTTGTAACCAAACAACACGCCATTTGCCTTTGCAAACGTAAACGCAACGCCTGCAAGCGAGGCGATAAGCACCGCAACAAGCGGCACAAGTTTTGCAAGGCCGAGCGTGGCAAGCCCGAAGCCAAAGACATACAAATAGCCCGCCATCACAAGAATACCGATGATGGCAAAAACAAGAACGGCTATCGTCAGTCCGTTGGCACCATGCTTACCGTTGCGACGACGACCCAATCTCTGGCTGGTCCATACCGAAAGTATCTGCACCTTCAACAGAAGCCATAACGCTTTGAGATTGGAGGGGAGCTTGAAACTCTCACGATTTGCCGGAGCTACATCCGCCGTCGTTACCTCTGCGGGAGTAAAGTCGTCTTTCGGAAGCTCATCAAATTCCTCGCCCGGTACGGGAGGTCTTGAGTCGGCCATTACCGATCACCTTCTTGACTGACGGGAGCTTTGGGAGAAGGAGCCTCCGGCGCGGATGGGGTCGTTGGTGCGGCAGGCGCTTCCGACGCAGTGGTCTTCTCGGCAGCTGCCATATCCGCGGCCAACTCATCGGTCACGCCAGGTGCACCGACTTCCATGCCCAAGAAGACTTCCTCAAGCGAAGAATTGCCGCGAATCTCCTCGGTTTCTCCGGCGGCCAAAAGCTTGCCCTCACGAATAATGGCAATCTTGTTGCAGAGCTTCTCGACAACTTCAAGCACGTGGCTGGAGAAAAACACCGCAGATCCGCGAGAAGCCAGCTCGTGCAGCATCTTTTTCAGCTCAAAGCTGGCGGCGGGATCAAGCCCCACAAACGGCTCGTCCAAAACAAGAAGCTTGGGCTCATGGAGAAGCGCACTCACAAGCACAAGTTTCTGCTTCATACCGTGTGAGAAACTGGAGATTGGATTGGCCAAAGAATCGGTGATTCCCAAGCGATTTGCCAGCACCGTAATGCGCTCCACGCGATTCTGTGCAGGAACACCAAAGATATCTGCAACATAGTTAAGATATTTGATGCCGGACATAAACTCATAGATATCCGGGTTATCAGGCACGTAGGCAATAAGCTGCTTGGTTTTGATTGGATCGTTCACGACGTTTTTGCCGTCAACGTAAATCTCTCCGCCCTCAAACGGCTGTGCACCAACGATACATTTGATGAGCGTTGTTTTTCCTGCGCCGTTATGGCCGATAAAGCCATAGATATCCCCAGGCAACACATCAAGCGTCAAATCATTGACTGCCACTTTGCTTCCGTATTTCTTAGTAAAGTGCTGAACGTTTAAGACAGGAGCTGCAGATTCTGCTGATCCGGAAATAACATCGGTCATAATTAACCTCTCAATAGGCAACATCATATCTGTCGTACAAAACACTACTGTTTTGTACGACAACTGTCAAAAAAGATTTTTTTAAATACTGCTCAGTTTTACTGGCCTTTTACCGAACATTACTGCTGCAGAGAGCCGGTATTAAGCACCGGTTGTGCCTCCGACTCACCACACAAAACCACCATCAGATTTGACGCCATAACCGCTTTACGATCATCGTCAAAATCAACGACACCATTTTCCGAAAGCTGTTTAAGGGCCATCTCGACCATTGAAACGGCGCCTTCTACGATCTTTTTACGCGCAGCGATAATAGCTTCCGCTTGCTGACGGCGCAGCATTGCCTGAGCAATCTCCGGTGAATAGGACAGATGCGTCAGACGTGCGTCATCAACAGAAATCCCTGCTACCGAGAGGTTCCGAGAAAGCTCAGCCTTCAGTGCCTCAGAGATTTCTTCGATGTTAGATCTCAGCGTAATGGCGCTGCTCGATTCAGACTCATCTTCCATGTGGTCATAGCTGTAAATACTTGCCACATGACGAAGGGCTGTTTCGGCAGTCATATTTACATAGCTTTCGTAATCGTCAACATCAAAAACGGCCTTGGCGGTATCATCTACGCGCCACACAACAACCTCAGCAATTTCAATGGGATTGCCCATGCGGTCATTAACCTTAAGAACTTCTCCGTTCAGCGTACGTGCACGCGTTGAGATTACCGAGGTGCGGTTTCGAGTAGAAGCGATAAAGCTTCCGGCAAGATCTCCTGCGCTGCTGGAATTGCCGAGCGACTTTGCATAAAACGGATTGGCCCACCGAAGACCCTCATCACGAATGGTTCCCACGTATTTACCAAAAAGTACGCACACACGAGCTTGACCGGGCTGAAGCGAGAAGAGTCCGCTCATGCAGAAAATTCCCGCCACAAAGCAAACGGCAAGTACAACGGGAAGTATGCTTAAGCGAATGGACACGATTCCCAACAGGTACACTGTTGCACTTGAAGAGTGCCTGCCTCCAAGTGTTGTCATAAAAGTGACAAAGAGATATGCCGCAAGAGCGAACAACACTATGCAAATACCACACACAAGCCAGCCGCTCTTAGAATGAATGATTTTCTCGGTACTCACAACGTCTCCTTAAAAACAAATGTCTGCCAAGAAAAAACAGTTTACAACAAGGATTTACGATACACCGGCAAGATATACCAACAAGACACACCAACGGCGCCGCAACCAAAATCACGGCGCCGTTTTACACACGGTTAAAGCAAAATCATCGTTTCAAAGGAAAATCCCCTCTACTCCACGCGAGCATCTACCTTAAGCCAATCAAGCTGGTCAATATTGCCCTTGACGTGCTCGCATGACTTCTTCCAAGCCGCAATCTCGTCATCGGAAAGCTCGGGCACAAGGACCTTCTCGACACCGTCTTTACCAATGACGGCCGGGAGTGAAGAGTAGAACCCGGATGCTCCATACACATTGTCAAGCTGCGTGGATACCGGAGTTACAAGCTTTGTATCGTTGACGATGGCCCCGATAACTTCGACGGCTCCGTTTGCAATGGAGTACTCGGTGCAGTGCTTTCCTTTGTAGGTGACATAGCCACCCATACGCGCGTCCTGCTCAAGCTGGGCACGGTCAAACTTCAGGCCGGTTTGAGCCTCAACCTCTTTGTCTGTGAGACAGCCAAACGTTACGTGTGACCACAAGGCAAACTGACCGTTGCCATGCTCACCAAGCATCCACGCATTAATGCAGCTTGCAGGATAGCCTGTTGCCACGGAAAGCGCATGACGGAAGCGCGCGGAGTCAAGCGTAGTGCCGGAGCCAATGACTCGTGTGGAATCGCAGCCGGTGAGGTACTGGATCTCGGTAGAAACAACGTCGCACGGATTGGCGATGCTCACCCAGATACCTTTGAAGCCGGCATCGGAAATCCGCTTTGCGAAGGTACGGGCCTCGTCGGTAGTGACAAAAAGCTCGCCGTCGCGACTTGCTGCCGCAGCTTCAATATGCCCCGCCGCATTCACAATGATGTCGCAGTCAGCGAGTTCTTCGTAGCGAGTGTCAACCTCAAATATGCGAGCAGGATGCGGATAAAAGGGCATGGCGTCAAGCAAATCGTTTACCTGGGCCTTACAAAGAACCTCATCGAGATCGCTCAGATAAAGCTCCGTTGCAAGCCCCTTAAACAGCAGCGCATTTGCAACATGTGCTCCCACGTGACCTGTTCCGATGATGCCAATTTTGCTTACCAGTGCCATAGTCTTCCCATCCCCTCGTATCAACGGCGCCAATGTGCCAAGAGTTTCACGCGTTGCAGTGCACCGTTGCACGTTACACGTCGCCGAGCGGTGTTGCTCAACGCCGGACGTTGCAGCGCGTTGTTGCGTAATAGCCTACAATGTTCTGCAGGAAATTTTGCAAGATTTGAAATGTTGCAATCAACTGGATACATTTGGGGAGATTGAGGGGATTTTATGGGATATCGCACACCCACATGCCCTATTGCCCGCTCCTGCGGAGGCTGCGAGTGGTTATCGGTCCCCTATCCCATTCAACTCAAGCGCAAACAGCAGCAGGTAGTTGAGCTGTTAGGACCTCTTGGCGAGAAGTTCGGCGTTTCTGTAGAGGACATCCGCGGCATGAGGAAGCCGCTTGCCTTCAGGCATAAAGCTGCAACTCCTTTTGCACCGGGAACACGCGGCCGCGTGCGGTCAGGCTTTTATGCCGCAGGAACTCATCGTATTGTGGCGTGTGAGGCGTGTCTCGTAGAAGATCAGCGTGCACGCGATATCTTAAACGACGTGGCGCGACTTGCTTCTCGCTTTGGCGTGCATGCCTACGACGAGGATCGCGGCCGAGGAACGCTTCGGCATGCCGTTATCCGTACGGGATACGCCACAGACGAGATGCTTCTGACACTTGTTGTTAACGGCCAGCGTCTTCCGCATGAACGGGAATTCATATCCGCACTTCAGAGACTACATCCCGAAATTACCGGCATTGTCCTCAATGTCAATCAGAGACGCACGAATGCCATTTTGGGGCGAGAAACCCGCGTGCTCGCAGGTGCAGCGACCATGCACGATAAGCTTTTAAACTGCACGTTTGAGATTGGGCCCACAAGCTTCTACCAAACCAACCCCAAGCAGACCGAGGTCTTGTATCAACTGGCACTTGAAGGTATTTTCGGCGTACGCGAGAAAAACAACAACGAGCGTCTCAGTAGCGGGAGTTCCAACTGCCATACAAGCCATGACCGCGCGGATTCCCTTAGCAGCAGCCCTCTCAGGATTCTTGATGCGTATTGCGGCACCGGAACCATCGGCATCTGTGCGGCAAAGGAAGCCGACTCTCGCGGGATTCCCGTTGAGCTTATCGGCGTGGACCAGGTTGAAAACAACATCGCCATGGCCAAGAGAAACGCCCGCGCCAATGCCGTCTCCGCACGATTTGTCTGCGACGATGCCACGCGTTTTATTACACAAGAGGCCAAGCGCGGAGCTTCCTATGACGTTGTCGTTCTTGATCCACCGCGCGCAGGTTCTACGCCAACCTTCCTCAAGGCGGTTGAGCAGCTGGCACCGAAGCGGGTGGTATACGTGTCGTGCAATGTCGTAACGCAGGCTCGCGACCTGGAAGTTCTTCTCGCTAGCGGCTATAAGCTAGAGCGCATTGTGCCGGTGGATATGTTTCCACATACGAAGCATGTGGAAACGGTAGTTCTGTTGTCACACGGGAACTCAAGTAAAAAATGCGGAATCCGCAAAATTTACTTCTAGAGAATGGCAATCAGATGGAATTTGCGAGAAAACAATACATGCAGAAGCTCGTTGCCAAAATGAACAACGGGAGAGTAAAAATCATCACGGGAATTCGAAGGTGCGGGAAGTCGTATCTGCTATTCGAATTATTCACCAGATATCTCCACAAAAATGGAATTGATAATAATCAAATCATAACGCTTGCTCTTGATGAGCTCACGAATGCAAAATACAGAAATCCGATTGAACTTGACAACTATATTCGACAAAAAATGACCGGCAGCTTAAAACGATACTATATATTGCTTGATGAGATACAGTTTGTGGCGGAGATTCAGAATCCTTATGTACCCGATAAAACCGCAAAGCTGACTTTTGTTGATGTAATTCTTGGATTAATGAAGATTAAAAATGCAGACGTTTACATAACAGGAAGTAATTCAAAGATGCTCTCTACGGATATACTGACACAGTTTCGTGATCGGGGAGATGAAATTCGCATCTATCCGCTTTCGTTTGCCGAGTTCAGCGAGGCATATAAGGATGAGAGGGAAAATGCATGGTCCGATTATTATACGTATGGAGGAATGCCTGTTGTTTTAACACTGCCCACACATGAAGAAAAAAGCAGATATCTTCGTGAACTATTTCAGCGTACCTACCTGAAAGATGTCATCGAACGTCATACCATACAAAATGATACCGATGTCCTAGATGACCTTTTGAATATTGTCGCTTCAGGAGTAGGATCTCTAACAAATCCCACAAAGCTTTCACACACATTTTTAAGCGAAAAGAAAATTACCATCAATCCTACAACAGTCAATCTTTATCTTGATTATTTTGTTGAAGCGTTTTTGATAAACAAAGCTAATCGGTATGATCTGAAAGGTAAAAAATATATACAAACCCCACTAAAGTATTATTACACTGACGTAGGATTAAGAAACGCAAAGCTCAACTTCCGGCAGCAGGAAGAAACACACATCATGGAGAATGTGCTCTACTGCGATTTAATCCGACGGGGTTGCGATGTAGATGTAGGTATTATTGAGCAAAACATCAAAACGCCAGAAGGCAAGAAGATTCGGAAACAACTAGAGGTAGACTTTATCGTAAACAAAGGCGATAAGCGTCTTTATATCCAGTCGGCATCGTCTATAACAGACCCAGAAAAGAGAATGCAGGAAATTGCATCTCTTGTCCGTATTCCAGATTCTTTCGGAAAGATCGTTGTAACCCGTGACCACATACGACCCTGGCGAGACGAAAACGGTATTTTATATGTTGGAGCCGAGCAGTTTTTACTGGATGACACCATACTTCAAATATAATGTTGTATAAGACGCTATTCTCTTGCTAGATATGGAGAACAATGACCGTTCACGAGTTTGGCGAGAAAAACGAAGATGTTCTTGTGTTGTTCCATCCGCTTGGTGTGCGATGGGACATTTTCAACTATGTGATACCAACATTGCAAAAGCACTACCACCTTGTTATTCCTGCACTACCCGGCTTTGACCCGGATATGCCAAAAACTGACTTTACCAGTGTGGAGCAGATTGCCGACGAAATGGCCTCATGGCTTATACATCACGGCTTGAACACCACCAAATGCCTCTATGGCTGCTCTTTGGGTGGGGCCGTTGTAGCGCGAATGCTTGCCACCAGAAAGATATCCGTTGACTGCGCCGTAATAGACGGTGGTATGACCCCCTATCAACTCTGGAAACCACTGACATACCTCATCGGTATTCGCGATTTCATAATGTTGGAAATCGGTAAACACATGAGCATCAAGGCGTTGCGAGGCATGTTCGATCCCGAAAAATATACGGAAAACGACGTTGCATACATCAAAGAGGCTATGTCCGGCATGAGCGCAAAAACCATCTGGCGTTCGTTCTACTCCTGCAATAATTACTCCATGCCAAAATCCGCTCCATCCATTAACTGCCGCATAGCATATTGGTACGGCTCTGCTGAGAAAAGGCCACGAAAATGGGACATCGCATACATTCGCAAAATGTTTCCCCACGCACAAATCATTGAAAATGCAGGAATGGATCATGCTGAGTTTTTTACGCTGCATCCGGAAGAGTTTTGCAAAAAGCTGACCGCGTGGATTCATTTATCGGCACGCGATAAGAGTTAGATTATCTAAGGTAATTACCTATGATTTGTTTTACAGCGAGACTATACCCTATTATTTATAAGGGACACAAAATGTCCTGTGGACAATATGGCTCATAAAGAGTATTGCTCACTTTATGTCCTGTTTTGTAAGAGCAGCCAACGGTAAAATGGGCTCGAAAGGAGGTTGCCAGTCCATGGATATCGTAAAAATAGGAAAAGTTCTTCAGGAGCTGCGAAAAGAAAAAGGACTTACCCAGGAACAGCTTGCAGAACAAATGGGGGTTACGCGCAGAACGGTTTCTCGATGGGAAACCGGCAGCAACATGCCGGACCTGGACATCCTGATGGAATTGTCTGATTTTTACGCGGTCGACCTTCGAGAAATCTTATGCGGAGAAAGGACACGTGAGCATATGGACAAAGAATTACGCGAGACCATATTGGAAGTCGCCGATTACAGTAACGACGAAAAGGAACGGTTATTGCAGAGGCTGCACTGGCTCTTTATCGTTGGACTTCTGGGGTTTGTAGCGTTTCTCGCAATCCAGTTGTTGAATCTTGGCTCCATTGCGCCATACGAAGTTATGGGAGATTTTGGCCTGGGACTTGCGTTTGGCATGACTATTATAGGGGTGATTTTTACCCAGAAACATGCAGCGAGAATCAAAAAGACCAAGATGCGGGTACTAAAAAAGCTACAAGAGAAATGCCATGCGACTCCTGAACAGTCCAAAAGAGAAAACTCGATAAGCAAAATTACCATACTCGGCGTCGTACTTGGCGCATGCGTAATCCTAACGGATCAATGTCTTTATCGGCTTCCTCTATGGCTTGCAGCTGTGTTGTTTATTTGTGCTTGGATACTGATTATTTTTGGGCTCATCATCAACAGGAGAAATCTGTAGAATTTACTGAAGTCAGAGCAGCCATGGAGCGATACGGAGTAGCCATGTATTTTGAGAAACTTTGCGCCTACTTATCTGAGCTACCAGAAGTCGAATCGATTGCTCTGGGAGGTTCACGCGCTGGTGCTCATTATGACGAGAAGTCTGACTATGACCTCTATGTATATGAGAAAAGCCCTCTTTCTGAAGAGACGCGTCTACCCATTCTAAAAGAATGCTGCTCCTATATAGAGCTCGGCAACCATTTTTGGGAGCTGGAGGATAATTGCACGTTAAAAGATGGCATCGACATCGATATCCTGCATCGCAACCTGGACGCATTCTCAAAAGATATTTCATCGGTTGTTGATGACCATATTGCACATAATGGCTACACCACGTGCATGTGGCACAATTTGCTTCACAGCAAGATTCTCTTTGATCGAGAAGGAAAATTTCGCGACCTACAGGAGAAGCATACTGTTCCCTATCCCGCTCAACTAAAGAAAAACATTATTGAGCGAAACATGCGGCTGCTTTCAGGAAATCTTCCGTCGTATGACAAGCAAATCATAAAAGCTCTAAAAAGAAACGACATTGTTAGCGTCAACCACAGAACCGCTGCCTATATGGAGTCATATTTCGACATCATCTTTGCCATGAATGAACTTACTCACCCCGGCGAAAAACGCATGGTACAAATTGCACTTGAACAGGCCACTGCTCTTCCTCAGGACTTTGAGAAAAACCTTACCTCCCTCTATCAAGATCTCTTTGCACATCCACAAAACGTTGAACACGACATCGCTACACTCACGGAAAATCTCAGACTCTGCTTAAGCACTTTGTCATAATCTTATGTATGATTCTTTTGTTTCATATTGTGCAAACAGATTGGATTTCCATGGGTTACCTTATCAACGCACTCATTCACACAGAAGCAACAATGCCTCAAGCTCTTTTCGAGATAGTTGTAGTGAGCGCAATTGCGTGTATTATCTCTGTTTTACTCCAGCGATTTTCTAAGCATGCTTCCAATGCCGTCGTGAAAAAGGTACTCGGGGTTTGCAGCGGTTTAATCTTTGTTGTCTCTGCCGCCATCATTATCGAAGATTTAGCTGGGCAAACCAATATTTTCATGCCGATTGCTCAGATGGTTTTCCCTGGGTAAGCGCCTCTAGGGCATGGACGGCTTCTCAACACGCCCTTCTCGGCATGCCCCTTTAATTTGCTTTTCTCGATTCACTTTCTTGGTTTGTGGGGAATAGTATGGGTTTATCAGAGATTCGTGACGCTTTAACTGTATTGATTGGCGTTGGCTTTGTGTTGATAGCGCTCTTGGCGTTTATTGGGTTTGCACGGCCGCAACTGCAGAAGCTTGCCAAAAACACCATTTGGCAAGTTCCTCAAATGGGGCTTAAGGGACTTATCGGCCTCTTGCTATTTGTGCAGCTTTGCATGGTGTTTGCCGAATCCCTGTCATATCCGGAATCAAAGACGGCTTTTCTCCCCTACATTTTGGGATATGTTGTCGTCTGTCCCATACTTACCAAACTGATACACGTGGCTCTCAAACAACCGGCGGCGACCAATAGATATGTTGCCACTCTGAGTGACATCACTGCATCAGTTGTATGGCAACTCGGGATTTTGTTCCTTGTTCCTGTATGCTACGAACTTGTAGCAACAGCGTCGCACATGCACATCATCCATTAACCGCAAACAGATCCTTGTGTCATCCGTTCCGTCTCGTTTTTCTCGTTTTCGTTCAAAGGAACAAACCATGTCCACAGACAATGCAGAAGGCCTTCACCTGTCAGAAAGAAGGGTTTGCTTGGCCTTGAGTTGTTCTGTGCCAAAGATTGCGTCAAATGGTAATTACTAAGGCGGATTGATTTCTATGAATATGACTATTGATGGTAGCCTTGCTGCCTTGGGAATCAAAAGTGTCGTAATAGGCATTGCGCGTAATTTAGATCCGCAGTCTCCTTTCTCGGACGCATTTTTAGCAAAACGAGCAAAGATGGAGAAGTGGGCACTGAGTTGTGATATCGATGCTCTTCTCGATCACCCAATCATCAAAGGCTATACGGATTTATTACAAAGCGTAGGGCGAAGCGTAAAAAGAAATCCTCCTACCGTTCCTGCACTTATTCAAAATATCCGGCATCGGGGTTCTCTACCTCATATCAACAGTATTATCGATATTTACAATGTTGAAGCATTGCATTCACTGCTGGCAATTGGAGGGCATGATCTTGATAAAGTACATGGTTCGATAGAGTTTACTGTCAGCGGCAACGAAGATTCCTTCCTCCCAATTCTATCTAAGGAAAAACACGTTGCTAAAACGGATTATATCTATCGTGATGCAAAGGGAATCATGGCGTGGCTTGACATTCGTGACGGAGAAAACTACAAATTTAGCAACGAGACAAAAAATGCGATTTTCATCATTCAAGGTAATGCAAATACTTCTGTTGAAATTCGTCTCGAAGCGCTTGAACGTATTCGGTATGATTTAGCTGAGAGTATGCCTGACATGGAGTTTGATACACATGTCATATATGCATAAGAACGAAGTAAGGGGACATCATGCACGAAGTAGACATCAAGAGCCTGCAGCTTAATCCGTGGTCACTCATCGGAGACCGATGGATGCTCATTACCGCAGGCAATAAAGAAGACGGCTTTAATACCATGACTGCGGCTTGGGGACACTTTGGCACACTTTTTGGCGCACGTGAAGGTTCCAAGAATACCACCATCTGCTATATCCGACCCCAACGCTACACCAAGACCTTCATGGATAGCCACGACACCTATACCCTCTCATTTCTTCCTGACACAAAAGACAACAAGAAGAAACTCGCATACCTAGGCACAAAATCCGGACGCGACGAAGACAAGGTTGCACGCGCCCAACTGACCCCTTTGTTTATCGATGGAACAACCACATTCGAAGAGGCTGAGCTCACGTTTGTATGCCGCAAAATTTACGTTGATGACCTTATACCAGAAAACTTCGTCGACAAAAGTATCATCGAGCAGAACTATCCGCTCCATGACTTCCACACCCGCTACATTGGCGAAGTCCTTAAGGTATACGTTGCAGATTAAGCCGGCATCTGAAACTCATCCGGTAATTGCTTGATTCTTGGCGTCTTCCTCGGCAATAACTTTTGCTTTATAGGCAACATCTTTATCAGACATCGCGTCCTCATAAATTTTTTCACCCGTAGGATGTTCTTCCAGCCAAATCCTTGTAGCTTCAGGCGCCCATTTCTTAGCATAAGGTGTTGTACGAGCGCAAAGATCTTCGGCACTTTCGGGCGAGACGTATTCCGATGTATGCGCATCGGCATCCTTGACAATCTGAGGTAGTATCTCGGGATTTTCAAGCATCGGACAAGGCTGTAAAAGATTCTTATTCCACGGATAGTGACTACGATATGCCTGGAAAATAGGCTGTTTTAGACAGTCAAGCCAGCTATCGGCAGTTTTAATGTTGACATTTGAGTAGTGAATAAATACGCATGGCTCTACATCGCCACGAGCGTTGACATGGCAGTATACACGACCTCCGGCAATACATCCCCCAACAAACTCACCATCGTTCTGAAAATCCATGGCAAAGATTGGTTTACCGCCTTCAACGCCACGAATCTCACGAATTCGACCCAGCATGTATTTACGCTGTTCAACGGTCGGCATAAGATCGGCATTCGCGCCCTCTCCAACAGGCATATAGTGAAAATACCATGCCCAGCGGCAACCTTTTTCAATAATCAAATCAAAGAATTTTTCGGACGAAACACGCTCGGTATTCTCGCGCGTATAACAGGTGGATGTTCCATACAGCAAACCATATTTGTGCATTAAATCAAACGCTCGTATAACCTCCTCAAATGACCCATCACCACGACGACCGTCATTGACACTTGGCTCATAGCTTTCGAGTGAAACGGAGAAGATAATATTGCCAAGCCTCTGCACGTCTTGACAAAATTTCTCATCTACCAGCGAAGCATTGGTAAAGACGTTAAAAAGGCAATCATTGTGCTCCTCAGCAAGTCTTAAGACATCATCTTTACGTACCAATGGCTCACCACCGGTAAGCATAAACATATGCGTACCTAAATCAGATGCCTCAGTAACCAGCTTATCCATGTCCGCATACGAAAGATTCAAGCGATTTCCATAATCGGCTGCCCAGCATCCGACGCAATGTTTATTACACGCGCTTGTAGGGTCAAATAAAATAATCCAAGGTACATTGCACTGGTATTTCTCGGCATTTGCCGTGGTATTGCGTAACCCTCGAAACGCCGCTTCATACCCACCATCCAAAAGAGTGGTTTTAAGCACATGTGAATCAGTGGTATCGATAACGTCAAAAAGGAACTTCTCCCATTTTGATCCTGGATACAAACCTTTTTTGATACCCCGAGTTGCACCGGGGGATGTATCCTTCATAAGCTTTCCGGCCATATTAACCAGATGTTCAATATTTTTCTCTCGATCTTTGCTCGAAGCACTCTTAATGATCCGGTCAAGAGCAATACCAAATGCCTTACGCTCGGCCGCATGCGCAACCTTCGACTGCATAAAAACATCCCCTCTCTTGAGCACGCCGGCAGAGAAATTCCTCGGAAATCCTCTTCGGTTTACTCATTTTTTGAACAAAGTTCAAATTTTATCCACCATACTCCTTCTATAGAGGACAATCAAGGTAGATTTTAAACAGTCGTAGAAATTATTTGAGCCCGTCCACATTATTGTGAAGAAACTCCTCCAAAGATGTTGTTTTTAATACACTTTTTTGAGAAGTCACTTGCTTCGACTCCGCCATAGCCTTGGCAGTTTCACCACAACAAAGTGATTGAGGAATGCGCCGCATATGGAAAGAATTGTTGCGCAAGCCGCATTACCATACGGCGACAAGCCCGGAAATAGCTGTGCGAGAGCCTGCTGAATCGGAAATGCCCATAAGTACATACCATACGAAAGTTCAAATTTCTTTCCAAAATTGCTAAAGCGACCGCCAGTACCATATCCAAGCCAAAAACAGATATAGGGAAATACCAAAAGCATTGCAATAACATCAAGCCTCAAAAACACCAAGATACAAAATATGTCCAACGAAATAATGCCTGCAACGGTGTGCAGCCGCACGTCATCCTTAAAAATCCAAAATGCTACCCCTATATAGAAGAGGACTACCGCCCGAACAACGCTCAGCTGCTGGGGAAAGAACTTTACGAAGTATAGAAGGACCACAAGAAGAATGGGGACGGAAATAAGCACAAACCGTTTCTTGTCAAACTTTGTAATTTTATATCCGACAAAGCAGAGCACGTAGCAGCTAAATTCAACAGGCAACGTCCATAGAGCCGCATTGACAACAGAATCTCCCATGGGATTGTGTGTAAAAACTCCCGGAAGTTCATGTACCAGAATAAGAACGCCGTTGAGCAAATACATATAGGTTTGAGGATTTGTGAAATACTCCACAGGGGAAAGAGAGCTCATACAAGGTCCTAAAACAAAAGCAACCATTACAACCACAAAAATGAGCTCCGGAAACAAGCGCAGAACACGTTGCTTAAAGAAAACTTTTGCCTCGCTGTGATGTTCACAACTTCGGGCTATAAGAAATCCCCCAAATACAAAGAAAAGACCGACCGCCATACCGCCAAAGGTAAGTTGGCCTGACGTATGGTTTGATATAAAGTCCCCCGGTGCATCTCCGCCGAGAGCAACAACATAGCAGTGAGAAATAATCACAAAAACAGCAGCTATAAACCGCATGAGATTGAGGTTGTTGACGCGCGATTCAGCAATGTCAGAAAGCTTGATTGAAGTCATATATTCCTTTTCGATAGCACAATCTTCTCGCACATAAATGCTGAAGCAGTTACTCTACGGACGGCTCGATATGAACGCGACCAGCCTCAACATACATCCGACCTTCGGCGATTGCTTGAATCACCCTCGGATAGAGACGATGCTCAACTTCATGTATAGCCGCTTCCAGCTCATCAACGCCCCATCTCTCCTGCACAAAAACAGGCTCTTGTGCAATGATGGGACCACGATCGTAGTCAAAGTTGGCCAGATGTACCGTCACGCCTGTTACCTTTACTCCGTAATCGTAGGCATCTTGGATGGCGTGTGCACCGCGAAAACTCGGTAAAAGCGCAGGGTGAATATTCAATACTCGATTGGGAAAGGCCTCCAAAAAAGCCATTCCCACTTTGCGCATATATCCGGCCATTACCACATAGTCAACGCCCATACGTTTGAGCTCTGATGCAATAACCATGTCGGCTGTCAGCGGATCCGCATAGATCTCTTTTGAAAGCGTGAGTGTCTGAATACCTGCAGCTTCAGCTCGTTTGAGTCCTTGGGCAGAGGGGCGAGAAGAAACAACCAGCTCAATGGTTGCATCTAAAGAACCATTGTCAATGCAATCAATCAATGCCTGTAAATTGGTGCCTGAACCTGAAATGAGTACGCCCAGCTTAAGCGACATCCCGGTAAACCACCTTTCCGGTACCAGAAACACACTCTCCCATCACAAAGGGATCAAAACCCTGCTTGGAAAGGCTCTCTGCCACATCGTCAACGTCATCCGGATCGACAATAAGCGCCATGCCTACTCCCATATTAAACGTGCGATATTGTTCATCAAGTGTAAGGTGTGCTTGTTCGGAGACATAAGAGATAACGGAAGGAATGCTCCAACCCGGACCTCCTGCATCACCCATGCGATCCACCAGCGCATCAACATGTTCGGGGAGCGCACGATTGAGATTCTCCGTGATGCCGCCTCCGGTAATATGCGCCATCGCCTTAATGGGAGCGCCTTCTCTAAGGGCAGCAAGCAATCCACCCGCATAAATGGTGGTGGGACGCAAAACGGCATCGGCAAGAGACTCGCCGGCAAGCTCTTCTCGCGGTTCATTAAGTTCTTCAACCGTCTTACCCTCAATGGCAACCTTACGAACCAGAGAATATCCGTTGGAATGGATTCCCGATGAAGGAAGTCCCAGGATTACATCGCCCGCAGAAACCTTCTTTGGACCCAGCATCTTTGGGCGGTCAACCACACCCACCACAAAGCCCGCAAGATCGTAGTCGTCAGGATTCATAACACCCGGATGCTCGGCCATCTCTCCGCCAACCAGCGCGCATCCGCTTTTGCGACAACCCCGCGCAATCCCGCCGACGATTTCCGCCACCGCTTCGGCTTTAAGCTTTCCCACGGCAACATAGTCGAGAAAAAACAGGGGCTCGGCACCAAGCGGGACTATGTCGTCCACACACATGGCCACAAGATCTTCGCCCACCGTGTCGTTGCGGCTAAGAAGCTGCGCGATGGCCAGCTTAGTACCCACACCATCGGTACCGCTTACCAGCACGGGATCATCCATGTCTTTAAGCGCTGCCGCGGAAAAGCAGGAGCCAAAGCCGCCAAGTCCACCGATAACCTCGGGGCGAGCAGTCGTTGCAACCGCCGCTTTGATGGCATCAACGGCACGCGCACCTTCATCAACATCGACACCTGCGTCAGCATAAGTTACCTGGCCTACCGCGTTTCTCGCATCAGACATCCTGTGATCCTTTCTGAGCAAGCTGAATTTCTACTTGAGTAAATGTTAGAGCATTCGAGCAGTTCAGTGCATGCGGACACATACCTGATACAAAGCGCTCGTGAAAATCGTCGGGAATCTCCACCGGATAGTGTCCGTTAAAACACGCCGCACAATACCCGCGCTTGGGTACACAATCCAAAAGCCCCTCAAGGCTCAGAAATCCCAACGAGTCCGCCTCGATGTATTCACAGATTTCCTCTGTCGTTTTATATGCGGCAATGAGCTGATCCTGGTCAGCCGTATCAATACCGTAAAAGCACGGCCACATTACTTTTGGTGAAGCGCTTCGCACGTGCACTTCACAAGCCCCCGCATCTCGGAGCATGCGTACAATCTGTTTTGACGTAGTTCCACGCACCACGGAATCGTCCACCATTACAAGCCGTTTTCCTCGCACGACATCGGCAAGCGCATTGAGCTTCAAACGAACGCCAAGCCGCCGCAAGTCTTGCGTTGGCTGGATAAACGTGCGCGCCACATAGCGGTTTTTAATAAGGCCGGTACCAAACGGAATGCCAAGCTCGGCTGCAAAACCTTCAGCCGCAGGAACACCGGAATCGGGCACGCCAATGACCAAATCGGCATCAACGCTCGTCTCGCGCGCAAGTTGTCGGCCCATGGTATGCCGTACCCAGTAAATCGACCTTCCGTCCACCACTGAATCGGGTCGTGAGAAGTACACGTCTTCAAAGATACACGCCGCAGGGTCTCTGTGAGCCAAACCTTGCTCAGAACGCAGGCCGTCATCTGAGATCTTGATAATTTCACCCGGTTCAACTTCACGGATAAACGTTGCTCCCACGATATCGAGCGCACACGTTTCAGAAGCCACAACCCAAGAGTTGTCCTCAGGGCTGCCAAGGCGACCGAGCACCAAAGGGCGTATCCCATGCGGATCTCTAAACGCATAGAGGGCATTTTCCCGCACCAGCACCATTGCATATCCGCCCTCTATAAGGCGCATTGTCGCCGCAATTCCCGAGCGAAGGCGATGTGTCTTTTGTGTAAAATACCCAATGAGCTGCGCCGCAACCTCGGAGTCGGTATCGGAGCGGAAGGAAATATTTCGAATTGCCAGCTCTTTTCGCAGGTTGTCAAAATTGACCAGCGTGCCATTATGTGCCAAGGCAATAATAGTCTCGTCAATTGACGAGAGGTGCGGCTGAGCGGCTTCCCACCCCTTGGCACCGGCGGTTCCATAGCGACAATGTCCGACAGCCGCTTTACCCGGCATTGCATCAAGATCAGAGTTTGTAAATACCTCGGTCACCAAACCAAGATCCTTACGAATCAAAACGGTCTGGCCATCACCGACCGCTATGCCGGCAGAGTCTTGACCTCGATGTTGAAGAGCATGAAGTGCAAAATACGTCAGTCGCGCAACATCACGCTGCGGCGCCCATGCGCCAAAAACACCACATTCCTCGTGAAGCTCCATGGGTTCCTTTCCCGCTGTATCTCACGTCCCTGCAGGATACATGACGTATGTAAGTGTACTCGCTCGCGAGAAGAAAAAGCGCTCCGAACGCCATTTGTTCGAAGCGCGTAACAATATAAGGGTGAGTCTATTTCTGAATGTCCGATTTTTGTACGCACACCAAAGCCGCACGACCATATTGGTCGGAGTAATTGCAGGTAATGAGTGTCATGACGTGATCCGTTCGTGCAATGATGTCTGCAGCATCCGGTCGAGCATTAACTGACGTGTTCAACTTCTGTAAAAGGTACTCATGGAACTCCTCTTTTGACGAGAAGTTAAACTGGCGGATTGATTCGTCATCGTCATTGGCGTGATAGATAAAAAGTGGTACTAATTCATACTTTTTTTCAGGTGTTTCGTACCAAATAGTAGTAACACTGTCAAAAACGCTCTTATCATTCATCTTGCCAATATATTGGAACATCGAGCCGTTTCTCATATGGTGACCATAGAGAATGGTCTGCTGGTCAACAAGGCCGCTGGGGTCGTTTTCATGATCCATGAAAATCTGACCGCCAACAGAATATTCTCCCTTTGCATTTGTATGCAGGTAATGCTCATTGTCCGTTGTTTGGTATACCGGATAGTTCACCGGTGAGTTAGGAATCTGAATCCACCCAACAACCTCTTTGTTGATTGCACGCAGACCCGCCCAATCAATTCCCGGCGCTTCTTCAACATTGTTCTCAGGAACCGTTGCGTACTGGGCCAGCTCTTCGTTGATCACGTCCTGCTGGTGGTAGTCCCATTGTGACTTCACAAAAAGAACGCCGGAAGCCGCAATGAGCAAAATACCCACGAGCAGCAGTATTGCCGAAACAACATGACGCTGTTTCTTAGCACCCTTTTTCTTTTTGCCGTCCTTCTTTTTGTCTCGCGCATCTTTACGACTAGGAACAGCCGGCTTGGGTTGTGTGGCGCCCGAAGCAGAAGTGCGCTGGATTGTAGAACCTTCCTGCCCAGCAAAGTGTCTGCCACGTGTTTCTGACATATACCAACATCCTATCTCACACTACTTGCAATGACGTACTCTATTGCCCACCGCGTAAGCTCTCCCGACTGTTGCTTTATGCGTCAGCCATATCGTGCTTAAGTTGCACAATCTTCTCGCGGTATTTTGGAATCGATGCTCCTAAAATCTGTGTCGCATAAATGGCAGCATTTTTTGCGCCGCCGATTGCTACGCAGGCAACGGGAACACCGGAAGGCATTTGCACCATGGACAAAAGCGAATCCATACCACCGAGATCGCTGGTTTTCATTGGAACCCCCACGATGGGAAGCGGTGTAAAAGCCGCTACGACTCCGCCCAAATGCGCTGCCTTTCCTGCGGCGGCAATGATTACCTTAAGACCACGGTCTGCCGCCGTTTGAGCCCATTCATGAACCTTTTGTGGATTACGATGCGCAGATGCAATAACCAACTCATAGGGAACACCCAAGCGCTCAAGCTCGGACGTACACCCTTCCATCGTAGGAAGGTCTGACTTAGAGCCCATAATGACTCCTACAAGTGGTTGCTCTGCCATCGTTTCTTCTCCAAACGTTCTTTTTACGCTCTTTTTCTGCCATACCCGTCTGATATAAGCAAAATTACTATAAGTATAAATTACCTCACAAGAAGTACCAGCATACTTTGTTACGGACACATAAGCACTATATTTTCGCTATCATGTTTTTGGCGTTGGTCCATCAGTCCACGTGAAAGGAAGTTTTATGAATAACGCTAATCCTGTCTTGTACAAACGAGAAGGCGCGTACATCCCTCGCGTCGCCGCAGTTCACGACCTCTGCGGGTACGGAAAATGCTCCCTGGGAGTAGCAATTCCGGTACTTTCTGCTGCCGGCTGCGACGTATGTCCCGTTCCTACGTCGCTCTTCTCGGCACACACACGTTTTCCCAAGTTCTACATGCATGACACTACCGATATGCTTGCGTCCTACCTCGACGCTTGGGTTGACGAGGGTATTGAGCTTGATGCCGTCTATTCGGGGTTCCTTGGCGCTGCCGAACAGGTTGCAAGCATACAGCGTCTCTACCGCGAGCACCCCAAGGCGCTTCGCATCGTTGACCCGGTTATGGGAGACGGCGGATCCATGTATCCCACCTATACCCAAGAGCTTTGTGATGCCATGCGTGGTCTCGTAGATGGCGCTGACGTCCTCACGCCAAATCTCACCGAAGCAAGCATTCTTACCGGCATTGAGTATGCGGGTCAGGATCTATCGGACGATCAGGTCAAAGCATACCTTGATGCCCTGCTCGCGATGGGTGCAAAAACCGTTGTTCTCAAGGGCGTTGTACGGGGTGACGGGCAAATCCGAAACTACGTAGCCGTCTCCGGCGAGAAGGACGCTTCCGTGACCGAGATTTCAAGCGAACTGCTGCCATATATGCTCCACGGCACCGGTGACCTCTTTGCATCCGCTCTCCTTGCCGCTCTTATGTGCGGCCGAGGCCTCACGGATGCCTGCACTTTTGCCGGTACCTTCGTTCGTGATGCTATGCAGATTACGCGCGAACAGCCCGACTTTGAAGTGCGCGGTGTCTCTTTTGAGTCGGTACTCGGTGAGATTACGCAGCTCCTTAAATAGCGGCTGCCCTCTGGTCCATGCTGCAATCCGAAATTTGGATTGTGTCCCACAATTTGGCCACGTTTTGTAAACAAACCCACTCCAAAGCACTTTGGAGTGGGTTTTCGTTAAAGGATGTATGACTCATGCAGAGTTGGCGTTTGTGCAAGCATTAGTTTGAACTGCTTGAGCCACTGCTCGAACCGCCACTTACCTCTGTGCTGCTTGAACCACTTGATCCCGCGCTGCTTGAGTTGCCATCGTTCTTTTTATTGTCATCGGAACTTCCCACAGAAGCGCCATTGCCTGACCCGTTGTTTGTTTTCTTGCTGTTTGTGCTGCCGGTATCATTGCTATTTCCGCCCACAATATTGCTCAGCACACGGACCGGCGTAAATGAAGTGGCAATCTGGTTGCGCAGCTGTTCCTGAGTTTCATCATCGGCTCCCGTAGTAATGCAGGTAATGGTAACGCCGGCATCAGATTGAGTTTTTGAATAGGTAAACGTAAAGATCGGCGTTGCGTCGCCGCTTGGCTTCAAAAAGCCAAAGAGCTCTGCTTTTTTCAGATGACCCTCATCGCCACGATGTGTATTTACGTGATAGACAACCGTACTAATTTTAGGATTAAGCAGGCAGTTAAACGCAAATGCCTGCGCCTGAACCGAAGATGCCGACAAGCATTCCAACACATCACCGGAGCTGGTATCCGTTACGGTAACCTCAACGCGACCGGTATTTTCGTCGGCTTCCTGAACGGAAAAATCTTCCGGAAACTGCGTGAAGCCGTCTCCCCACTCAACACCGCCGCGCAAAGCGGAAGCAACGGTACGAACGGTAACCGATTCAGTCAGATTTGCGGTATTTGCCCGGCGAATAAAGCCGCACGACACTTGCAAAAGAACCACGCCGGCAAGAAACACCAGCATAAAGGTTACCGCGGTCCGCGTGATGACCTTCTCGACATTTGATCCGGAAGGATCGTTACCGCTCAAAGGGTCAATGTCAACGGCCTCAGCACCGCCGGCTCGACGTGCGCGTTCGGCTGCGGCTCGTTCTTCGTTGGGATGTCCGGTTTCATCAACCTTGGTAAAGAGCTCCTCAGCGGCGTCTGCGTCAAGCGCACCACGCTGTTTGCGAGCAAACTCTTTTCTTTGGGTCTTTGCCATAATCCTCTTTTCATCCACAACGATACGATTATACGCGATTTCTTCCTCTAGCCTTTGCGTGCAGTACCGTCTCCTTCAAAGCCAACTCCAAACTGCATACGATAATACGTTGCGTAGGTGCCTCCCTTTGCGAGAAGCTCGTCATGAGTGCCACATTCGACCACTCGCCCATTTTCAATCGTGATAATTTCATCCGCACCCATAATGGTTGACAGTCGGTGTGCAATGATGAGCGTGGTTCGATCCTTTGCCAACTCGGAAAGAGACTCTTGGACTGCGCGCTCCGATTCGTTATCCAGTGCTGAAGTGGCTTCATCCAAAATGAGCAGCGGTGGATTCTTGAGAAAGACGCGGGCAATAGAGATACGCTGCTTCTGTCCTCCCGAAAGACGTGTACCGCGCTGCCCGACCTCCGTGTCATATCCGTCAGGCAAGCCTTCCACAAAGGCCGCAATATTGGCGCGCCGCGCCGCCTCTTCAATCTCTTGCCGAGTTGCCCCGGGACACCCATAGGCAATATTTTCCGCAATGGTTCCGTCAAAGAGGTACACGTCTTGTTGCACCAAACCAATGGCGTCACGAAGCGAATGCTGTGTCACACCGCGCACATCCTGACCGTCAATGGAAATTGAGCCTGATTGAACATCATAGAATCGTGGCAATAAAGCGCAGGTAGTTGACTTCCCTCCTCCCGATGGGCCGACAAGAGCAACCGTTTTTCCCGGCTCAATATGAAGGTTCAAACCCTTGATAACTTTCTCGCTACCATCGTAGGAAAAACGGACATCGTCATAGGTAATCTCACCTGCAGATACCCTCAAATCGGGAGCTCCTGGTGCATCTTCGATATCAGGGCGCGTATCCAGAATTTCCACAAATCTCTGAAAGCCCGCCAGACCTTTCTGGAACGTTTCCGTAAAGTTCAAAATGTTTGAAATCGGATTGGTAAAAAGCGACACATACAGTGCAAACGTTGCCAAATCCGCGGCGCGCATCTGTCCATGCGCAATCATCCATCCGCCAAATACCACGATGGTGGTGTTGAGTATGCCCATCATCGAATCGATGGCACCGTGATAGCGACCCATTGCAAAATACATTCTCGCCTTGGAGTCCAAATAGGCATCGTTGCTTTTGCGGAACTTAGCGCGTTCGTGATCTTCAGCAGCAAAACCTTTAACTACGCGAATACCGGCCAGCGAGTCCTCAAGCTGGGTATTAACGTTTGAAATGCGCACGCGATTCTCGCGAAAGATGACTCTCATGTGCACGTTGGCAAAGAAATTAAAGACAACCAGTGCAACGGCGATGGCAGCCATAACAAGAGTAAGCGGGACATTAATGAATGAGAGGATTACAAAGGAACCCACGATTTCCATAACGCCAATGACGAGGTATTCCGGGCCATGGTGAGCCGTCTCCGAAATATCAAAGAGATCGGAGACCAAACGACTCATGAGATCGCCGGTTTTATGACGGTCGTAATACGAGAAACCCATGCGCTCGTAGGCATCAAACAGATCCTCGCGCATATGGCTCTCCATACGAGCACCCATAATATGTCCCCAGCTGATTACAAAGACGCGGCAAAAGAAATGCAGCGCATACATCGCAATCAGTCCGATGGCGACAAACACGAGAGATCCTAAAATGGCATCTTCCCCTTCGGTAAACAGGCCGGATGCAAGTTGCCGTAAAATTTGCGGAAACGCAAGTTCAGTCACCGCAATCACAAGCGCACACGCCATGTCTATAAAGAACAGATGGCGCTGCCCCACATAATAGGACAGAAAGCGCATAAAGATGTTTTTCCGGGGTGCGGCATTTCCAACAACGCACCCGTTTTGCTCCCCGCTTCCAATTTGTCTACGTTGTCTGCTGCTCACACGCTTGTTTTGCTGTCGAGAAGTACCGTCTGTCATAGCTATCCTGCCTGTTGAAAGAAGTGCCGCACTACGGATGTAATACGGCATCAAAACTACTGTATGAAAATTGCCGAAGGCTCCCTTACTGAAAGCTCCTCCGCCAAAGACTCCTCTGCCAAGAGTTACTCAAAAGCTTGAAGCCGATGGGAGATTGAGTCACATAAAAGCGCTCCTACCACGGTCTTTGCGTCCTCAATCTGACCGTCAAGCACCGCATCAATAAGCTCGGGCACCTTAATAAGATCCACGTTTATAAACTCATCTGCATCAGGATTTGAACCTGCAAAAGTCAGACCGGTTGCCATATAGATATGAATGAGCTCGTCCGTAAAGCCGTCGGATGTTGCGATGGTAGTTAAAAACGCCATCTTCTCTGCCTTCATGCCCGTTTCTTCCAAAAGCTCACGGTGAGCGCAGTCCAGAGGATCCTCACCGGGATCCAGTTTACCTGCGGGTATTTCAACGGTAACCCGATCAAGCGCGGTACGATACTGCCTGACCAAGCAAATACGCCCTTCATCGGTAAGAGCAACCACCGCAACGGCTCCGGGATGCCGTACGACATCTCTCAGGGCTTTTCGCCCATCGGGAAGTTCAACGCGTAGGCGGTTCACGTTAAAAATACGGCCCGTCCATGCAACGTCTTCCGAAAGAGGTTTCTCGATAAGAGCGGCGTCACGCGGATCTTTACTGCCAAGTACAAACTCCCGTTTGACGGGCTCCCCCGATGTATGGTGCACCTCAGTTTTGGCGTCTGAAGAGTTACCGTCATACGTCAGCACATCGGCCGTGGCGCGTAAATCGGAAACCGCATCGGCAAAAGCACGCTGAACCTGTGTCTGTGCGTCATTATCGTGATTTTCCAGAACGGTAACGCCTTCATTGGAATCCACATTATCTGCGCATATATCAACTTCCGGCTCTATGATTTCGGGTTCAAGCTCCCCTGCAACCTCATGTTTTTTCTCGTCATTCATTTTTATGCCTCACGTGGACGCAGTGCCTTAAGACCTATGTCGCTTCTATATTGTTTGCCGTCAAAATGAACCTGATCGACGGCTTCGTATGCACGCGTGCGTGCTTGTTTAAAATCATTCGCCAGCGCGGTTACGTTCAAAACACGACCGCCCGTAGTTACCAGCCGACCATCAGTGGTGCGAGACGTGCCCGCATGGCTCACCGAAACTCCCGAAACACGCTCGGCAGCCTCAATTCCGGTAATTTCTTTACCCTTTTCAATAGGGCCCGGGTAGCCGGCACTTGCAAGCACCACGGAAACGGCAACTTCATCCGACCAGTCAATGGCTTGAGTATCCAGTGTTCCCGCATCACAGGCACACATGATCTCGACAAGATCGCCTTTAAGTCTGGGTAGGATAACCTGTGTCTCCGGATCTCCAAACCTAGCATTAAACTCAAGCACCCGAGGACCCTCTTTTGTCAGCATAAAACCGCCATACAAGCAGCCGGAATACGAAATTCCCTCAGAAGCAAGTTCTGCGACAACGCGCTTCTCGATTGCAACCATATCGACGTATTCTTTATCCGTAACATGTGGACTGGGAGAAAAAACACCCATGCCGCCGGTGTTGGGACCGACGTCACCGTCAAACGCACGCTTATGATCCTGAGCGGTGGCAAGCGGAATTAACGTTTTGCCGTCGGTAAGTGCAAGAAGCGAGCACTCCGGCCCCTCAAGAAGCTCCTCAATGACAACGGTGGTACCGGCAGGTCCAAACTGTCCGGAAAAACACTCGTGTACGCCTTCAAGAGCCTGCTCAAGCGTGGCGGCCACAATGACGCCTTTACCGGCGGCAAGTCCGTCCGCCTTAACTACTATAGGAGCTCCGACGCTGCGAACATACTCCTCACAGGCAGTTTCGTCGGTAAAAGACTTCCATGCCGCAGTAGGCACCCCCGCCTTTTCCATAATGCGCTTGGCAAATGCTTTGGAGCCCTCCATCTGAGCGGCTTTCTTACTTGGACCAAAGCAGGCGACGCCGGAAGCTCGCACCGCATCGGCAACGCCTTCTACCAAAGGAGTTTCAGGGCCAATAACTACAAGTCCAAGACCTTTTTGACGAGCAAATGCCGCAACTGCCTCGGGGTTATTCTGATCAACGTCAACCGCTTCGGCCATTGTAACCATGCCGCCGTTACCGGGAGCAACATATATCTTTCCTGCGTGTGGAGACTCACGGAGCTTGGTTAATATTGCATACTCACGCCCGCCGGACCCTAACAGCAAGATATCAATTTTTTCCATAGCCAGTTTTTCCGCCTTGTCATAGAGTTTCGTAGGAACAAACGCAACGCCCACCGACGTAGCCCCCACATGTAAGGAAAACTCTTTTGATGCGGGTCGCACTGCGAGAAAGGCGGCTTCATACTCATTGGTATCCAAAGGCTTTTTAAGTGCGGCCTCGGCACGACCGTCTCCCGAAGAAGTAATCACGTACGTGAGCGGTCCTTCGACCATGTAAGCGGCACTTAAAGACCTTGAAATACGCGCGGTAAGATCGGATAAATCATGACTATGCCCAATCTCCTTAAAAACTCCCTTTGCAAGCAAATACAAATACATCTCGGAAGACAGTCGCCTGCGCACATGTTCAAAACGCTGCTGTAGGGAAAAACGATGGGGACGTTTTTGATGACGAATCAACTTTTCGCCGTCCATGGTGATAAAAAGCGTACCTGCGGCATCGCTCAGCTCTCTGCCATACGCCGCCACGGCCGCAAGATTGGCCCCGGCAGCACGCGCGGTACTCAGACGCTCCATAATAATGCCCTGAGCCGCAGGTGCGTTTTCCGTGTCGAGAAGTACGATCTTCTCGCCTGACACTCTGCAGTCCGTATCGCGGTTGGATATTCCCTCTCCGACCACATTTCCTCGCGCATCAACGGCGGTTCTATATGAAAGAGCGAGCTCAGAACCAACATGAACGGAGAGAATGCCGGTATATCCTTCCTCTAAGAGAGATCGGTAGAACGCGGCAACTTCTTCGGCGCGTGCATTGAGCCTGCTGGGGATAAGAAGTACTCCAAGAGAATCAAGCTCTTCACGGCTCAAGCCGCACGGGTTGTCGGCTACGAGGGCAAAGGTTTTGTGATCATGTGGCTGTACGGCAGAACTCACGTATTACCTCCAGTAGCGATCGATAGTCTGTTCACGCTCGGGGCCAACGGTAATGATTGATATGCGCACGCCTGCCAACTGCTCCAAGAAGTCAATGTAGTCTTTTGCCTCACGTGGGAGCTGATAGAAATTGCGAACATCTGAAATGTCGCATTCCCATCCGGGTAATGTTTCGTAGATGGGCTTTGCGTGGTAAAACACGCTCTGGTGCTCCGGAACGGTTTCGTACCTCTTGCCGTCGCACTCGTAAGCCACGCATACCTTGATTTCGGGGAGGCATCCCAATACGTCCAGTTTGGTAATTGCAAGGTCGGTAAGGCCATTGACTCGGGCGGCGTAATTCACAACCACCGCATCGTACCAGCCACACCGCCGCTTACGACCGGTCGTAACGCCATATTCATGACCAACCTCACCGAGAAGATCTCCCGTTTCGTCAAAAAGTTCCGTTGGGAACGGACCGGACCCCACGCGCGTGAGGTATGCCTTGGCAATGCCAAGTACCCGGTCAATGTTGGTTGGACCGATGCCGGACCCCGTAACGGCACCGCCGGCCGTGCAGTTGGAAGACGTTACAAACGGATACGTACCGTGATCGATATCAAGCATCGTTGCTTGAGCACCCTCAAAAAGAATGTTCTTTCCGGCTTCAAGCTGCTCATTCAAAAACAGAGAAGATTCGACGATATAGGGACGCAGACGATCCGCATAAGGCAAATACGTCTCGCAGATCTGCTCGACCGTATAGGTGGGCATTCCGTATACCAACTCAAGAATGGGGTTTGTGTATTCAAGTGCGGCGTCAAGCTTCTTACGGAAGATCTTCTCGTCAAGCATGTCCTGCATACGCAAACCCGTACGATTCATCTTATCCATATACGTAGGGCCTACACCGCGCTTGGTGGTGCCGATAAGATTCTTGCCAAGCTTCTTCTCGTGGGCTCCGTCCAAATCTTTGTGATATGGCATCACGATGTGGGCATTACCGGAAATCTTCAGCGCATCGCACGAAATACCCTGTGCCTCCAGCATGTCCATCTCACCCAAGAGAATTTCGGGATCAACGATGCACCCATTGCCAATAACGGGATAGGTATTCTCATACATAACGCCAGAAGGTACCTGATGAAGCGCAAGCTTAGTGTCTCCGGCAATAACCGTATGTCCTGCGTTTGCACCACCGGCATACCGGCACACAACGTCAAAATCTCCGGAAATAAGATCGGTAACTTTACCTTTTCCTTCGTCGCCCCACTGAGTGCCCACAAGAACGGAAGCTGACATAACTTCTCCCCTATCGCAGTATGTTATTACCTACCATACAACCACAGCGGGTTGCTTATCCAGTATAGAACACCGACGTGCCGGAATGTATCGCACATCTCACATCACAGAGACATCATTGCGTATACGCGCCGGTTTCCTCTTGTTGTTTGGCAATGCCATCGGCATCGTCGTATCCCGACACAACCTCTACAAACTTTGTGGAGGATCCCACAAACGTCAAAGAAATGTCAGCAAGAGAGCCCGAGCGGTTCTTGGCGATAATAAGGTTTGTCACGCCTATGTCAGGTCTCTTTTCCCGAGCCGCCTCTTCTTCATTCATGGAACGGTCAAGCAAGATGACGATATCTGCGTCTTGCTCAATGGCTCCTGATTCACGCAGATCGGAAAGCTGCGGGCGCTTATCGGTGCGGTTTTCAAGCGTTCGATTCAACTGCGAGAGTGCCACAACCGGAACTTGGAGATCTTTTGCCATAATTTTAATGCCTCGCGACATTTCTGAAACCTCAGTGGCACGGCTGTCCGCACGCCTTTGTCCCGAAGGGGGCGACAACAGCTGCAGGTAGTCAATAATCACAACGCCTTTTTTCTTTCCGTGGAGCATGCGCCGTGCTTTTGCTCGGATTTCGGTAACGGTGATGCCGGGCGTATCGTCAATCATAACGTCTAAGTTAGAAATTGCAGATGAGGCCGCTGCAAGGCGAGGCCAATCGTCGGGGGCAATCTTGGCCGAACGGATGGATGTCAAAGAAACTCGTGACGATGCTGCCAAAAGACGCTGCGCAATCTCGGTCTTGCTCATCTCAAGCGAGAAGAACGCCACGCTTGCACCCTTGGCGGCTGCCTGCACCGCCAGGTTAAGTGCAAAAGAGGTTTTACCAACACCCGGGCGTGCACCGACAACTATCATCTGTCCGGGCCGCAAACCCAAAAGAGCTGCGTCCACCGAAGGGAAGCCTGTTTCAACCCCAAGCTCTGTTTCGGACTTGTTCGCGTTTTCTGCCAGCTCGCGATACAGATTTCCCATAATGTCTGAAATTGGTTGCTCACTTCTCGATACGTCGGCGTTCGTTACGTCAAAAATGAGCTTTTGTGCCGCGTCAACAACCTCTTTTGTATCCTCCGGAGCATCATAGGCAAGAGCCGAGATTTGCGCTGCCGCAGAAATCATCTTGCGGAGCGTTTTGTCGCGGTGGAGCATATCCGCATGATATTGCCAGCCCACTCGCGCAAGAGGATCGCCACCAAGCTCTGCAATGCGATTGGGACCGCCTGCTTTTTCAAGTTCTCTGTTACTCTTAAGCGTATCGGAAACCGAAAGGGGGTCAACGGCGCTGTTGCGCTCAAAAAGGGTTTTTATCGCTTTGAAGATATAGCGGTTGGATGGCGTATAGAAATCTTCTTCCGTCAGGCGCACAATGCACTCCGAGCGAGCGTCCTCATCGTACATCATGGCAGAAAGTACCGACATTTCCGCCTCAGGATCTTGAGGCATGGCAACTTTTTCAAGAGCCGTCAGGCGCGTGGGATTAATATCCCGTACAAGATCTTGTTTGACGTTATTTTCAGGCATACCTATCCAATCACTACCAATCCGTGAAAGAGAATACTAGCGCACTTTGCGCCAAAGAAATGTGAGTTTTCTGGCAAATGGTATGCCCAAAAAAGTATTCAACATTGTTTTTTATGAGATGCCATACCTGAGCGGTATCTCGATAAGTTTTCAACGTTTTCAACATTTTCATCTTTTTTGGTTAACGGCAAAACCTCCACAACTTGTTATTTGTCCGCATTATGCACAACGTGCTCCATCCTTGCAGGATTCCTGCATGTTTTATGCATTGATTTTGAAAAACCGCAGGTAATCTATGCTAAAAATAGCCTTTTCATAAAACCAAAGGTAAAACACCCCGGTATACATTTCTGTATCCGGGGTGTATTTTTGCATACCATGCATGATATTTGATGGTTGCTTCTTTCACTCAACTGGTAATTTTGTAGAAAACCCCAGTTGACAAAAAGCTCTCCATCGCCTACCTCAAGGCCTCTGAAAATCCGCCAGACTACTCCGCCGGATCGGCCTCAGGTGCGGCTTCTTCCTGCTGCACATCCTGTGCTGCGGGAGCCTCTTCTGCCTCATCGGTCTTTGGCTCTTCGGCAACCTCTGCAGTCTCATCAGGACCAACCTGAACGGTTACCACCGCCTCAACCTCACGATACAAATCAACAACAACATTGTGACGGCCTGCAGTCTTAATGGAGGAGCTGCGGACAATACGCTTGCGGTCAATTTCAACGTTAAGCTGCTCTTTAATTGCCTCGGCAATCTGTGCGGCTGTGATGGAACCAAAGAGCTGGCCCTCCTCGCCAATCTTGGCATCAACAACGACGAGCTTACCATCAAGGGCAGCTTTGGTAGCCTCTGCGTCTGCAAATCGCTCAGCCTCACGCTTAGCAATGTTGTGACGGCGCTCCTCAAGCTGTTTGATATTACCCGGGGTAGCAGGCTGGGCAATCTTTTGAGGGAACAGGAAGTTCTCTGCATAGCCCTGAGCGACCTCTACAATGTCGCCCTCTCCGCCTTTACCACGAAGCTCGCCCAAAAGAATTACTTTCATGGGAACTCCTTAGGTCAATCGGTTTGAGCCGATTGATGTTCTGTGTCAGTGGTCTTCTTGTTATCAGGCATTCTTCCTCGTGATATATGTCGAAAGTTTGCCCAGATATCAATAAGACCAACAAAAGCTAACATACCAACCTGAATTTCAAGAAATGCTGCAAAAATAAAGAAAAGCATTGTCGTTATCGGAGAAGCCTTACGACGCTGCATAAACCAAACGCCAATGGCCATCCCCTGCACCGCAAGGACAAGCCTTACAAAGACAAGTACATTGAGTGCGCTCATAAGCACTGTGTCTTTGTACAGAGGAACCTCTGGGCTCGCCGCATATGCAGCGAGTGCAGCAATACCAAGTGCTACAAACCAAAGCGGCACGTCCATCTCCACAAAGCGCGAGAGATGTTTTTTCTCGCCACCAAGAGAGCGATACGCCACCCGTGCGCCAATGCGGGCAATGAGATAGTACAAAATTGACACCATCGTAAAGCCCGTTGGCCAAAGAAGTTGCATAAACACCCTCAGATAGGCAAAGCCTTCTGCACTATTCACCGACGACCCCACATACTGCGTGCGGTAAAACTCAAATGCCTCTTGTACGCGAGCGGATACGGATGACCCTTCCGCGGCGGCGAGAAGTTCATAGCCACCCATAAGGACCAGCGTTCCCACGCCAACAATCAGTATCTGTTTGCCGACGGTAAGCGCTCCTCGCGCAACCAAAACACCTATGCTCATTGCGATGCCGGCGGCACCAATTGAGCTTATCAGCACTTCTGGCTCACCAAGCAGATAGCTTGCTCCTCCGGCAACAAGAAGTACGACTCCTGCAGTATACAGAGCCTCTTTGACGGTCTTTTGGTGGCACGTAACAACGGCTCCATAACTTATAAGAGCGGCGCCGATAAAAGTGAAATATGAGCAGACAAGCGCTCCCAAAGCCACCAGAAGGAGACCTTGCCACAGAGACGTTTGCTTCTGTGCCTTTACGCGCCTGGCGCCGGGCATCACGATGCGACCTTTGCGGCCGAATATCGTTTGAGAAGCATCGTTTGAGCTTCTCTTTACTCCCTGCGGAACAGGGGGCATCCCGGTATTGTCACGCTTGCTATCCATACGTTAGTGCATCATTTCTTTCTTCAGGTTATCCGCGATTACGGTTTCCGCGGCTTGAAACTACCGCAACGGTATACGGTAGAAGCGCCATCTCACGAGCACGCTTAATAGCGAGTGCAATATCGTGCTGATGCTGCGTGCAAGCGCCAGTGACGCGACGGGGCTTAATCTTGCCACGATCGGTCATATACTTACGGAGAAGCTGAGTGTCTTTGTAATCAATGTACTCAGTATCCTCTTTGCAGAACTGGCAATACTTACGACGCGGCTGGCGCTGAAAATCTTGCTTCTGCTGAGCCATGTCATGTACCTTTCTTCGATCCTTTGTATGAAAAGATCCTTTGATTAAAACGGAATATCCTCGTCATAGACATCGGCCGCCGGTGCGACTGGTGCCTGCGGGGCTGGAGCGGCAGCGCGTGGAGCTGGTGCAGAATAGCTTGGAGCATTTGGTGTTACACCAGCAGCTGGGGCTGTAGGGGCCGGCGCAGGAGCTCCGCTGTTCTGCTGATTCCTTGAAAGAAACTCAACCTCATCAACAACAACTTCAAGCTTACTGCGACGCTGGCCTTCTCTTGTCTCCCAAGTGCTATAGCGAAGCTTGCCTTCAATGGCAACCTTCGAACCCTTGGAGAGGAAGCGGGAAAGCGCGTCAGCACGCTGGCCAAATACTACGCAGTCAATAAAGTTGGGAACGTCCTCCCATTCTCCTGTCTGCGCATTTCTACGGCGATCATTGACGGCCACACCAAACGAAAGAATCTGAGTGCCGCCCGCTGTAGAGCGAAGCTCGGGATCGCGCGTAAGGTTACCCGAAATATTTACCCTGTTAATGCTCATACTCTCACTACCTCTCAATGCAGATGTATTGCTACATCCACCTTCCACTCGGACTTAGTCCTTGTCAACACGACGCACGATCATATGGCGCTTAACAGCGTCATTGATGCGCAAAACTCGATCGAGCTCTGCAATCTGCGTTGGATCTGCATGGAAGTTGATGAGGGTATAGTCACCCTCGGTAAGCTTGTCGATCTCAAAAGCGAGCTTGCGCTTGCCCCAATCCTCGACATTGTCGACTTTACCGCCCTCAGCAGCAATAGCTACATCAATACGCTTCATGACGCCAGCGCGGACTTCCTCTGAAGAGGAAGGGTCAACAAAAAACAGCAGTTCATAGGCCTTCATATGGTCACCTCCTCTGGGCTAATGGCTTCGGAGAGTGAAGGTGCATCCGAAGCAGGAAAGGTTCGACCAAGCATCATACCATATAAACGCGCTTTTGGAGCCCATATCCCCAGATTCACTCCCAAATACACATCCACATACCAAGCCTATTACATCAATTTGACCGAATTCTGACCAAAACCTGACGAATTTTTCCTTGGTTTTCAACATTTTGCTGATAAAGAGTGGTTTTCTTTGTGAGCATCCGTTATGTGAGAAAAACGGTCATCACACAATCTGCATGATGACCGTCTCAAAACAAAGATTGCTTTGTCTTTTGCGCTATTTATCCGTCAAACAATTACTGTACCGGAGCAAACGGATCATTGCCGGTGTTCTTCTCGCCAGCTTCCTCGCTATGATTTTCAACAACATCAGGCTGCGACACTGCACAATCAGATTGCGCGGCTACATTGTCTCCTGACTCTGTCGCCGTTGTGGGAGCTCCATACGTAGGCTGCGGCTCAGCGGAAGCCACCGTGTTGGCGCTCTCTGTTGGCTCAGTTTGAGTCTCGGTCTGTACGGACTGCGGGAGTGCAGCGCATTGTTGTGACAAGGCTTCATCTCGAGGATCATATATAAACGGAGGCAGCGGATCTTTGCTCTGTCCCCACGCAGGAAGGTTAAACTGACGCATCCAGAGGCCAAGCGCTGCGTTAACGATAAGGTTGAACGCAACACCGATTGTACCTGCAAGAATAAAGTTCAAAATAAACGATGGCATACTCATTGATGAAGCCGCTGAAACCATACGCAAAGCCGTACTTACCGTCATGGTTTTTCCGGGCAAAAATCCCTCTCCCATCAGGGCAACCACAAATGAGAAAAAAGAACCTGCCATAAAGATAGAACTGATGATACTGACCACATAATTGATAACGACACTAAGACAGAAAATACGACCCAGTCCTAAAAAGTCATGCTTCATCATCTGAATAATTGGTTTCACGGCAAAGCCTGCACCGATTTTCTGATAGATAGTTGCACGAAGTTGTGCGATACCAACGAAATATGTCAGAAACAACCCCAAGACAATCAAAAGTGGTACCAGACTACCGTTAAGCACCGGAATCAAAAATGCAATAAAAATTACCAAGCCGTATGCTACAAGATACACAAGGTTTATCACAAAAGCTCGCCAGCCGCTTGCAATCGACTGAGCAACTCCAATCTTATTGCCTTGAAGCCCAGTATTATTCCCCCATGCGATAGACCTCATCCATTCAAGGACATATCCAAGGGCTCCCAGAGGGCCAACGAAAGGAACGAAGCAGGCAAGCAAAAGAAGAATTGGTGTCTTCCACCAGCCCTTTTCTTTGGTAGTTAGTCTCAGTGCGCGTACAAAATAACGGTCTCGACGAAATCCCTCGAGCTCTTGATCGTTAATAATCATAAAATCTCCTTTCAAATACCCTAAACAGTAGGCGTATTTGTAAAAAGGCTAACATTTTTTGTAGGAAAGAACAAACAACATGGCGGAGGAGGAGGGATTCGAAACCTGAAAAACAGAACATATATT